>JGI26252J51714_1000190_pt1 | contig 40910 bp, 35 predicted proteins | sample SaaInlLV_10m_DNA_4_FD_51714 | JGI IMG/M metagenome (IMG submission 51714)
AAAATGTGGAAATGGGTGGTGATTTTTAAACAAAAAATAGTGTCCGATGGTACAAACTAAGATTCCAAATAAGAATGATAAAATTATATGTATTTTTTTCATTTAATCATCTCCTCTTTTGCTTTGTCTTCACTTATCCATTCTTCCTTTTCTATCAAATAATTTATTTGAAATTCAGCAACTTCTTGATCAACAGTGCAAGGCAAATTTTCAGCGGCGCGGTAGTGCAGCCCTAAAAAGTTGATATTTCTTTCTTTTGCAATCTGTGCAACTTCTTTAAGATTTTCAATTTTATCGTCAATAAAAATGATTCTTGTGGGCCACCAGTTAATTCTGTTTAAAAAGCCAACAAGTGCTTCACCTTTGGTGCAGTGCGATGTTGGAATAACGCCTTTGTGAAAAACGGGCGCCGGTTTTTTATCAGAAAGCTCTGGCATTTCAAAAGAGGTGTATTGTGGAAATGATGAGCTGAAATCGATGCCAAGTTTTTTTAATTCTTGGAAGCGATGCTCTTCGCTATTTTCCATATCGCCGAATTTTCCGGGGAAAAATTTAGTTAAGGCTAACATTTTTGTATCTTGTTTTTTGATTTGATCGATAATCTGTGGAACGGTTTTGTCTATGAGTATTGGTTTTAGAGCCATAGCCATGCGGCTAAATAACACGCGCTTTTTATCGCGTGACGAAACCGTTTTATGTATTTTTTGATACAACGGATACCAAATGGATTTTGCCTTTTTATTAACATCACTACGCCACAGGTTTTCAGCTTCTATTAATGTTTCATCAACATCAAAGATGACAAGTGAGTTTTCATCGAGTGATGGAATTGCCTGTTCAAGTAATATAAGGCCTTTGACTTCGTGAATATTGCTTCGTTCAAGACACGCCGGTGTAACAAGAAGTGTGAGGGAGACAAAGAGGTAGGTAAACAAATTTTTATACTTTGATTGAGCGATCATTTTTTGCACCTTTCCCATTCATTTTTTGTAATCCGATAGATTTGACATGGCTGACCAAATAGCAAACCATCTTTCCAAAACGTCATTCCATTTTTTTCGGCAACACGAATTGATGGAATATTTTCTTTGTCGATGCACGAAACAATTTCATCAAGATTAAGTATGGTGAATGCATAATCGCGTACCGCGCGGGCAGCTTCTGTGCCTAACCCTTTGCCCCAAATTTTTTTTTGCTAAGCGGTAACCCAATTCCGTCTTTATTTCGTTGTTTCCAATATCCTCATCGAGCAACCCGCAAATTCCAATTAATGTATTGGTATCTTTATGAATGACGGCCCATTTTCCAAAACCGTTTTTCTTGTAACTTTCGATTGCTGTTTTTTCCAAAAAGATTGTGGTGCCTTTTATATCAAGTGGACCCCAGATTGAAAAGCGCATGACGTCTTTATCAGAGAGAATTTTTTGTAACGCAGCTGCATCTTCCACAACGAATTCGCGTAAAATTAAATTTTTAGTTTCAAGAATTTTTTTCATAATTTTCGATCGTTTTTTTAATTTGTTCAATATTATATTCAGTAACTTTTTTAAATCCTTCATCAACGAATGCCGATTTTTTCTCAATTTGCTTTAAAAGAAAGCCGGTAAGCCAAACATCATTAAATAATTTAAAGAATGTCATTTCGAGTTGTGTCGGCACGGTACCATTATTATCTTGATACCCTTTGCGAAAGGCTTTCATAAGAGTATCACTTTCGTTTTGAGTTAACCCAAAACGAGTATATATNGAAAAGGTATCAGGAATACGACTGTAATCTAAAGCGGCAGTTGAAATTGGATTACCATTTCGATCAGCAGAGAGGTGAAGTGATGCAAGATCGATTATAGTCATAGTACCTGTTTGGGGTTCATACAAAAAGTTTCCAAGATGCGCATCGCCATACGCAAAACTTCTTACAACTTTTTGATTTTCAACTTTATCAAGAAGCGAGTTAAAGCATGTTTTAAAACGTGAAATATTAATTCCGGGATTATCTTTTTGTAAGCGCTTTAGCATTTTTCTGTATGATTTCAAAATATATTTTTTAAATGCAGGATGGAGCGTATTTTTAGAGCCAATGTGCGTTGTATGCAGTTCCGCAAGTGCTTTCCCGAATTTATACATGCTTTTTTGTACTTTGTTAAACGTCTCAATTCGCAGAGCGCTTTCTTGGGGGCATGGAATAATTTGAATTATATAATCATGAAGGTTTATGCCAGGTGCTAATGACAATGCCATTATGGCAAAGTCTTTTGTATCAATTGTGCATTTGCCAACGGATTTTATAGAAATACAATTGAGTTCTTTGTTTGGAAATGTGGATGCGATGTCGAATGCTGATGCTTCCATTACAAAACCACCGAACGATTCTGCGTTGTATGGATCTTTAAAAATTTTTACGACAAGAAACGGCTTTTTGTTTTTATCATTAATAAAAAATATCAAGTTGCCCGAAAAGCCGCCTGCTGGTCCAGCAGGAACTTGTTGAATTTGTTGGTCAGTTATTTTGATCTCTAGTGTTTTATCAAGAAAATGTATGATCGTTTTATTAATATCGTTATCTTTTGTGTAATCAGGTAACGTGCTTTCAATTTGTTTTGCAATTTCCAGAAATGGTTCTTGTTGCGGTTCGCCAAACGCTGCCGGTCGTGTTTGTTTTGCTAGCTCAAAAAGTGTATTAATTGTTTTTTGATTTCTTTTAGTAAGCAGATGCTTGTTAAGTTTGGTATGCACAATAGCAAGTGCGAGTGCTACCAGGGCAATAAAGAATATGTTTTTAAGCAATTTCATATTTTTTCTAATCGATCTTAATTGGTTTTTCAGGATAATTTTCCGCCAAAATATCAGGAAGATGCTGTGCTAATGCAGTAGGATAGATCGGTTCTTTGCACGATTTGATTTCATCAAGTGAAAACCACTTGAACTTTTTAATAACCGATTTTTCGATATCTGAAAGTTGCGCAGGTTCAATTTTATGGTTCATAGTTTTTGCGACAATAAACTGTTCTTCCATATGCGTTGGTGTTCCCGTTCGTATAAAATCAAATGATGCGCGCCAAACAACAGGACCTAGTGTGATGTCTTCTTTTGTCATTCCCGTTTCTTCATAGATTTCTCTAAGTGCGGCTTCTTGCACAGATTCTTCTGGTTTAATGCCGCCCCCAATGAGGCACCAAAATGGACCTTGGTATGTGCCATCAAGCGATGTTGTTTTTGGATCGTCAACATGAATTAGGAGGAGCTCTTTTTTGTTGTTTAAAAGCAAAACTTTAATGCTTTTTCGTAATGGATAGTTGTTCATATTTCCCCTGGTTTTAAGTGCTCCTCAATAGCATCTTTTATTTTTTGAATTTTAATCAGATCTTTTTTTCGCCCCATTTGGACATACATTTTTAGCGATTCCCGCAAAGGAGAAACTGGAACCTTTACCCCCTTTATTTCGATAATGTCAGGATTTTCCAAAAGTGAATATGCACAAATCCACTCTTCAGTAACTTTTGATTTTATTTTGAAATCACCCATAACCTCAACTTCAACACCTTCAATTAAAAACGTTCCAAAATGGGATTTAAAATTTTCGCACGGTGAATCAGGGGCTACTGGTTTAACTTCATAATCTTTAAGTAGTTTATTTATTTGTAACGCACCGTCTTTGTCTGAAAGAATATCAATATCATTTGGTTCAACTTTTACGCCTTGCAAAGCCAAGCCTGTACTTCCAACTAATGTCCATTTAATATTTTTGTTTTCCAATTTTTGAATTAATACTTTTAATGCTTTGATAATGTTTTGATTAATCATTTTAAATCCCAGTCTTCAATTTCTTCACAAACCCCGTTATGTTTTCATCAACATCATGCAAATAAGTATAAACAAAAAAATCCGCTGTTTACTAAATTTAATTTTTCAAACCTTTTATTTTTTTATAATGTAATTACAACTTTTAACTATATATTTCGATAAACAACAAAAGGAAAATCGTATGGCTCACTGGGGCTGGTATTGGAAAGTTAAGCTAAAACATAACCCAAAAACTCTGTGTTCCACACTCCCTTGTATCGACTCATTTCTACTTTTTAAAAACAACAATAAACACTCATTCAAAGTTCCTGGATATCAATTAACGGCACTTCTTTCGAACAACAGCTTCATCGTGACATACGGCAAAAGCAAAAGCCATTCCTATGTTATTCCATTCGAAAAACAATCATGCAACTTCGGTGGTTTTAGATACTATTTCAATTGTCCACTGTGTAAAAAAAGAATGCGTAAATTATATTTCACACACGGCGCATTTCTTTGCAGGACATGTCTAAACCTGGGTTACAATTCACAACGACAACGCGCATCAACCCGCAATATGTTACTCACCAGCAAGATTGAAAAATCGCTAGAAGCAAGAGACGGTTCGCTTTACAAAAAACCAAAATGGATGAAACAAATAACGTTTGAGAAGTTGCAAGATAAACATTTTGAGTACGAAAAGAAATATGAAGATGCGTTACGAGAAGAGTTGCTTACATGGTATCCAAATAAGCGGGATGAAGTTTTAAGGCTCATATAAAATTACGATTGTTAAATTGAAAAAATTGAAACGTGTTGAAAGTTTATTCAACAGCCAAAACAACGTAGAAATCAAGCTTTATGACCAATTAAAACAAAAATTGAAAAGTTGAATCATTGTTCCATGGTTTCAACTTTTCAATTTAATGTGAACTTACAACGTTTTATCACTAATCAACAACTTAATTCGCGTTGAATGTTTGTTCAAAACAATTCAACACATTTCAACTTAGTAGTTTTTTGGAATATAGCCCCATTCAGTTTTACCCTTACCATTTTTATCAACATCAATAGCACCCTGTTCTATCAATGTATCCAAAACCGAATCGTATTCCTTGTTACGACCATTCAATTTTTTAGATGCAAAAATTATTTGTCGCAGCACAGGTATATTGGTTTCTTTATGTTTTTTCTTGATAAAATCATATAATTTTCGACATTTACGCTGATATTCGGATTCACCTAATTCACCCTGAAAAAGTTTTATAGTTGATCTTTCGACAATAGAAACAAATGCATATGCAGATGCAATTGCAGTTTCACTTATTTCGTTGGTCAAATTGTCTTCAAGAAATTGCATTATCATTGCTATTTTTAAAATATACGGACTCCATCTCTTTATAAATGGCTCCAATATTTCTCGGCATTTTTCATCATACTGGTTCAAATTTTTATACATATCTTCATGATATTTCTCAAAAAGCAATCTTGCGCTTTCGGATAAAACATAAATTCTACTATTTTCAGTCATATCAAATAATGGCTCCAAAATCGTCTCAAGCTTTTTTTCTGCTTCTGTATCTAAAAAAACATTTCTATCTGGAAGTGCTGGAGGTATGTTATTTTGGTGTGCCGGTGTTATTATTAAAAATCTTGCTAAAAAACCACTCGCAACGTCATTCAAATTTAAATTTGATGCTATTCCAACTAACGGAGAAACTCCGCATATAGAAATAAATGGATCTTCAACTACTATTGTTCCGTGTGTTTTTGTTGCATATTCAAAAGAACCATTACAGTCGTAAAAATCTGTAAATATCCCTTTTAAATCGTTATTGTACTTCTTTTCCAAATTTTGCAACCACGCACTAAATTCATTCGACAAAATCAACCCGCTTCTTCCTTCGCTTAAAATGTTAAGTAATGCTTCGGCCGTAATTTTTGCAGGAAGAATCGGATTTTTTAAAAATAAGTTTTCGATTATTTCATTAATTTCAGTTGCTTTATTTTGATCATTACGCAATTCCTTTTGTAGTTTTTTTATTTCTTTAGTTATATTTTTACTTTTTCTTAGTGCGATTGTTGCTCCCTTGCTTAACGCCGTGCTTTTGAATTGGCCACTTTTCGCAACGATTAAAATCCAAAGATTGGGATATAAGGTTTGAAAATAATGTTCTATAAATATTTTTTTCCCCATAAATGCTGATACCATAGATAAGCTCGAAGCCAAAACCATTATCGGATCAGCGTTTGTTGTCAAACATATAGAACTAACATATTCAGATATGATTGAGGGATAATCATCCAGTGAAAAATCGACACAAACGTCGTCATGGTCTTGGGTTTCATTTCTGGTTGTTTTCTCGCGCGATATATTGAGTTGCCTATTAACTTCTTTCAGTCCCGCAACACAATGTAGATCGTTAAAATCGCTATATTTTTTCCCATTACTATCTTCACTTTGTTCTTGTAAAAACTCTGGGTAAATGACTTTGCAATTGTATTTATTTGCAGCCTCACGCGCTTTAGAACGTCCTTTTTCATCATTGTCAGCAGCGATAATAATGGTGTTATTGCGAAAGCTCTTTCTAAGATTTTCAAGAACTGGAGTCAAATTTCCCGCATCGCCAGCAACAATCACCGGGTGCTTTAAGTTTTGTTGTGACATATACACGCTTACACCTGTAGCATACCCTTCGCAAACAAAAATAGTTTTACTATTTCCGAGACTGTCATCCCTTACCGTTGCAAAACATCCCTTCTTTTCTCCCCCCGCTAAAAAAGATTTATATACTTTTCCAGAATCATCTACAGAGATAAATTGAAGCGTACGAATATAAGTCTCAATATTGTAAAAAGGAATTATTACTGAAGGAAAAGCATTGGGATTTAAACCATATTTCACCCCGATTGGATCTATTCCCTTTTTTTTAAAATATCTCGAATATTCTTCCGTTGGCAGTTCGCTAAAACTCTCATCCCAAATTTTTTGCGCTTCTTGGGCAACTTCATCGTGCTTAACTTTTAACGCTTTCTCCGTTGCTTCTATTTTCGCTTTATAAATTTTGGCAAATTCATTTCGTTCTTCAGTATTGAACGTTTCCTCTGCGTCCCAAGATTTAAAGACGTATTTCTCATCGGTTTTCCAAGATCCAAAGGTGCATACTAAATATTGATTTCCATGATCTGATATTCCCTCATATGCAACATACCATTCGTCCAACTTGTTTCTTTTCGCAGAGGCAGAATATCTGTGAATATTTCCATCTATGATCATCGACTGAGAAAGTTCAAGACCTTTTTCGACCATAAACAATCTGCATTGTTCTACTAGATCTTTATTATTAGATGTATTATAATTTTGATGCATATAGCTACTTTCAATTTTGTTTAGCCATCAATAAGCGGATGGCTATTTTTTTAATATTGCGTCATTATTTCCAACTAAAACTTATGAGCAAAGATTACTCACCTCTTCAAATTTGTTTCACAACAATTGCTTCGCCTTGCCTCCTTTTTTTATGCGTTGATCAATTTTTATTAATAAAGAAAAAAAGGAAGTCAGTCTTTGTATCTCATCAGAAGGCAATGAAGTGCTGTTTGTTGTTTGAGGCTTTTCGGAAATGAGTTTGGAGACGACTTTGCTTTTTTTATCCATAAGCAAAGTCTAATCAACACATGGTTGATTTTTGTTGACTAAAAGGTTGACTAGTTAGCAAAACCCCTTTTATTTATGGGCAAAATTTTAATCAACATTTTTTTGAATTGATATCAAAAGTTGATAAAGGCAACAAAAATTATTCCCTAGAAACTATTATTCGAATTTATAAGGATGAAGAAAGTTTCTTAAGAGAAGCGAAATCAACTCCAGCTTTTTTCATGCCAAATTTAAGAAACTTTTTTATTGAACCTTTGCTTTGTTTTAAGCATTCGCAATTAATGTATCTATATTCATCATACAATTTACGTTGATATTTTTTATTTTTTTTTACAGGCTCATGACATTGATCTTCTTCAAATACTTGATCCCAGGTCCAATCGTTTTTTTTATACTTATTTATAAACTTATCTATTATGGGTAAAATCTTATGTGCAAATCTTTTCTTACTTATTTCTATAATATATTCACCAATAAAAAGCCTTCCTTCTTCATAACTGTAAAATATCTTGTTTTCAGGCTTATTAAATTCATCCTTTTCTTGTTCTGGAAAAGATAATATTTGTTCTGTATAAAAATAAACCTTTTGCAGGCTATCCTTTAGAAATTCCAAATTATAATCATCATTAAATTTATCATCAAAAATTTTTTTTGCTTTAAATGGATTATTTAACCAAAGATACATATCTTCAAGTCTGGGAATTGACAAAATTTTACCCCCATTCTGAAAATCCTTCATTATTTCTTCATAGTTATCGCTAAGATTATAAATCCAAGCAATAATATCCCAATTATAATATATTTTGTTTTTATTGCTGAAATTTTGTATATCTCTTTTTTCTAAATAGGCCAAACAACTATGCAACTTTAATTTTAAATCTATAAAATCCTTTAAATCTGTTTTAGAAGGCGGAATTTCTTCTACAAATTTCAATATAAAAAAATGATGGGTTATCCCTAATTCTGATAAATAAGCCAACTCATTTCCAAAAACTTCCATTTTGTAAACAAGGATCTCTTGATCTGCAAGATCTTTTTTACTGAATTTTTCAAGATCATAAGAATGAAACTTTTCAGTAAAACAAATCATATCTAATCCTTGATCTGTGGTATAAGTCTCAACTTCTTTTTGAGCCGAATTAATCTCCGAAAGTCCATCATGATGCAAACCAAATAATTCTTTTTTATCTTGATTTGCTTTATCAACAATTGACTGCAAAACAGGTTTCAAACAAGGGTTTATATCATATTCTTTAACAAAATCAAACAACTTCCTCCGGAATAGATTTATCTCTTTTGCGCCTTGCGATTGGTCATATAATATTTTAAGCTTACTTAAAGTATTTTTTATTAATGCCATAGTATAATATTCCTTCAGTTGGTACCTGTTAAGGAAACGATTATACTATGGCATTAATTTTTTAACAAAAAGCATCTTCCAATCCAAAGCTCGTAAAAACAGTTTGAATATGCTGAAAACTTAAGTCAAACATGATAGTTTTGTTCCTGAACACGTTCCTCCTACGCCAAGGCTACGGAGGACAGGCAACTAAGCTCCACCAGTCTTCGCCCTTTGGGCTTCGTTTGGCTTACGCCATCCTTCTTTAAGTAGGCCCCTAAAAATAAAAAGAAGCGAGCAACTATAAAACGTTGCTCGCTTCTTTTTTTATCGATAAAAGCCCACCACATTCAGAAAACCGCTTTATAGCATCTTTTACTTAGCGAGCGTGATAGATTTGGTAGCATTATTCGATGATTTAATTTCAATAACTTTATTATTAATTTTGTCTTTTATAAAGTCAGCGCACGGTTTTATAAGTTCTTGTATATCATCCCAATGTTCCTGTTCTTCTCCCTTGCAAATTAACTTTGCCCGTTTCATAACTGGACGATATTGTTTAGGTAAACGATCAATAGCCCAGTCAGCTGCAGCTGTTTTGGTACGAATAGCATCGGTTTCTACAGTGCTCCAAGTACGCACAAGCGTTAACAATACATTACGAGTGTCACTATCAAGCTCCGACATTAGATTTTGTAATGCATCTACTGAAGCACTCACAAAATCATTATACGGAACTGTGCAAAATAATTCATCCGGATTGGCACCAAACAATGTTTTGCTCGCTAATAAAACGTGAGTGATGAGTAAAGCAAGATCAGGCATTTCTTTAGTTGACCATGGCTCTATAACGCCACGTTCAAAATGCGAGCGTAACCACTCGCCATATTGAAAATCAAAATTAGGTGGATAATACCAAGGATTAATTTCAGCCTTATTTACAATTGTTATTTCAATTGGTCGTTTTGTGCTTTTCATATAAACACCAGAAATTTTAAGTAACTGGGTAACCAATGAAATCTTCTCTTTATCTGTTGTAGATCGATCAGATACCACAAATAAGTCAATGTCGCTATATTTTTGCAGTCCACCTAATAGTGCTGATCCATACAAATATACGCCCAGTAAGTCTTTTCCAAAAATTTCTTTAACTAAATTAAGGCACTGATTAATTTGTTTTTGTGTTTCATCATCAAGCTTCAAAGTCTTAAGATCTATTTTATCTTTCATTTTTGATCTCATCTTTATTTTTTCTGCGCACTCTTGTAGTGTATTCACTTTTTCTGCATTGTACTCCAAACTTGTCCAATGTTCTGGCGTAAGCCAAGCTTCTTTTTCCGGATTTAGATCGATCATGAAACCCCAATTGCGATACGCATTAATAGCCGTTTCATTTGTTACGCGAGTACAAAGATTAATTTGTTTTGTATCTGGAATAATTTTAAAAATTGAACTCATCAATAATTTTCCAATTCCACGTCCTTGTGCGGCAGGCACAACACCAAAAACAGGAGATCGCACACTTCCTGGATTTTCAGATTTAACTAAGAAATGAATTATTCCCAACGGCTCTTCTGTTGCTTTATCTTTGGCGATCACAAAATAATATACGTCACCCGTTTTTAATCCCTGTGTAACATCCAGCTCACCAATTTGTTTTAAAGCTTGATGCATTTTTTCTTCTATAAGATTCCAATCTGCCTTTTCTATTCCTTGTGCAAGAAGTGGCTCTACTGGCTTATAGAAAGGATTAGCAGAAACAGATGTTGGATATTTTTTAAGAAATTCAACTTCAACAGGTGTATATGTTTGCGCAACAATATCACTGAAGCTTTTTAATTTTTCTGCGAAACTGGAAGATTGCGAATCGATTTTCCCCCATTCAAAAACAATTTGATTTCCAAATTTATCTTTAGCGATAAATGTTCCCAATATTGGGTTCGTCATAGTGGATTTTCTCCCAACGTTTTTATACAAAAATATAACTGCTAATATTGTCAGCACACTCAGAATAAATAAACTTTTTTTTAAATTCATCTCAGCTCTTTAAAAATTTGCCATTGGACTTGAAACGCATGTAATTAGCTTATCGAATTTGCTGCGAATTACAAAGCAATGCAGCTAAAATCATGCTCCAGCCCAAAGCTCGTAAAAACTGTTTGAATATGCTGCAAGCTGAAATCAAACACGATACTTCCGTTCCTGAACGCGTCAACTAAGGATAAATTCCAATCAACAAATTCCAACATCTACAGAGATTCAAAGATCATGAACTTTAAAAGCAAAAGACAGGAAGATTGAAAAATTTGGTATGCTTATTTAAATGATGTTGTTAAAAACATACCCGGGGTTGTAAAAAAGTTAAAAACTTTAGAAATGGGATGTCCTATTTATGATTAAAAAATTTTTTATTGCATTGGGACTGGTTCTTGTAGTTGTATTAGGCTTATTTTTTTTAAAATGGGAACACAACATGCCTAGAATTATTGTAACACCTGAAAAATCCTTTATTGACGAGCCGGTAAAAATCTCTATTTCAAATCTTTCTCCACATGAACATCTTACACTTGAAGCTTCATGCACAGATAAGAAGAATAATACGTGGAGTTCTCGTGCAGTGTTTGAAGCCGATGCTAATGGAATGGTACATGTAGCAACGCAAGCTCCTGTTTCTGGATCTTATCAAGGCGTGGATCCAATGGGATTGTTTTGGTCGATGACACCACCTAATAAAAAAGTTTCATCTTTCTCTTATAAAAAAAAGGTTCCAGAAATTTTGCTATCTGTTTTTTCTCAAAATAAACTTATTGCCCAAAAAACAATTTGTAGATTGCTTATATCACCTGATATAGAAAAAAGACATATTCATGAAGACGGTGTTATCGGTACATTGTTTTATCCTAAAAATATGCAAAGTGGTCCTGGAATTATTGTTATTCCTGGATCAAATGGAGGAATTCCTGAAGGACATGCTCAGCTTCTCGTATCTCACGGATATGCGGTTCTTGCGTTGGGATATTTTGCAGCAAAAGGCCTGCCGGATACTCTTGAAAATATTCCGCTAGAATATTTCCAGAATGCCATACAGTGGTTTAAAAAACAGTCACAAGTAGATGAAAACCGCATCGCTCTTCGTGGAGCTTCACGTGGGGGAGAATTGGTTCTATTGTTGGCAGCTACTTTTCCTAATGAAATAAATGCTGTCATTGCATATGTACCAAGTAACCTTGTGTATGGAGGGGTCCCCAAGCAAAACGAACCTGCATGGACGTATAAAAATATACCAATACCATTTATGCCAAGTCCTAACGATGAAGAATTCCAGAGTGCTGCTAAAGAAGGGAATATCCCATTTCATAAAGGAACATTTGAAGATCCATATGAAATTACCATTAACTTTTTATATGGAATGAAAAAATTTTCTCAGAACATTAAAGCCGCAACTATTCCTGTTGAAAATATTCGTTGTCCAATTCTTATTCTTTCTGGCGAAGATGATAAGCTGTGGCCTTCAACTTTGTATGGAAATCGTATTATGGAACGTTTAGATAAAAAAAAATCCACAATTGAAAGGAAACATGTGCACTTTTCTGGTGCAGGGCATATGTTCTCTGTTCCTTACATTCCATCAATTAGTTTGCCTTCTTATAATCCGCTCAAAAAGAGTTGGTCCACGTTAGGAGGAACAACTGAAGATAATGCTAAAGCAAGCAAAGAATCATATAAAGCGGTGCTTAATTTTCTTGAAAAAACATTAAAGCTGAAGGGGAAATTGAATGGAAAAAAATAAAAATAAGATTATCATTTCTACCTTTATCACATTGATAACATTGATAATTATGGTTCTGTCATTAGCTAAACCGTATCGTATTTCAGGTGATTGCATGGAACCCGCGATCATGGATGGACATCTATACTTTTTAAATCGAATATCACCATATCTACGGAAATATCAGATCGGCGATATTATCTTATTTAAACATGAAGAAATAGTTTGGATATCCCGCATCGTAGCATTAGAGACTAATACCATTCAAATTGCCGATGGTTCCATAGTCGTAAACGACGTAGCTCTCCAGGATGACGAGATTCAGAGGAATTGGACTAGTTGGAGATATGGAACTTATGGCGTATATAAACCCATTCAAATACCCGCTGGACATGTTTATGTACTCTCGGATAATCTTTCTGCGCATCATGATGATAGTCGTGTTTTTGGACCAATTTCAAAAAAATCCATTTTAGGTATAATTTGGTAAAATCTAAAATCCAGATTTTGCTGCAACACACATCTACTCCAACCCAAAGCTCGTAAAAACTGTTTTGATATGATGAAAACTGAAATCAAACATGATAGTTTTGTTCCTGAACGCGTCAACTAAGCCCCGCCAGTCTTCGCCCTTCGGGCTTCGCCTGGCTTCGCCATTTTGTTTAAAGGATGGCAATCCCAAAATTAAAAGAAGCGAGTAACTATAAAACGTTGCTCGCTTCTTTTTTAATCAAATTTCACCATTTTTCAAAACTTTTCTATTATGATTTTATAATTACAATTGCCTACGAGGGCTCTTTCTTTACCAAACTCAATATCGCCTTTTGTACATTTTCTGAAGCGTCAAAAAATGGCTTTACAACTGCGTATAACGGATACGAATGAATTTTTTCATAGACCGAATAATTTTGTGTTGAAAATTTAATTCCATATGGAGAAGCAGGATGTTGCTCCAGAAACACGTGCATACTTTTAAGAGTCGTCCCTTTACCACTTTTCACCTCAATGGGAATAACGTGCTCATTTTTTTGTACTAAATAATCTATTTCTGCTTCGCCACCGGTTTTTCTTCGATGCCAATAAAAAAGTTCTGCATCATAAATTGGATCAGTATAAGCTAGCAACTCTTGCCCAATCATTGCCTCAACATGCTCCCCTTTGTTAACAAAAGCGACTTCAGGCTCTAGTAGCCAACTGCCCAGTTGTAAACCTAGAATAGCTTGACTCACCCCAACATCAAGCAAAATGACCTTGAAATCATTCAATTTTTTTTGTGCTCCCAAAGGAATTCCTTGCCCAGCCGTATACCAAACTTTCTGTGCAACACCTGCTGTACACAACAAATCAAGACCTGGCGATAATTCACGGGAACGATAGCTGCCTTCAATTTCGCTATACTTAAATTTTTTACCTAACTGAAGAGGTATACTTTCAAAAAGAGCACGTACATGATCAATCTGTTTCTGCTTTGCATATTTATAAAAATCTTGTCGATAACTATTAAGTAAAGATTGGTGAATGGCAACACATTGCTGCAAATCTTGTGTTTTATTCCATATATCAATAACCTGTGGCATTCCACCATGCGCACTATATTGTGCTAAAAGTCCAATAATTTTATTGTGAATAACAGGACTCATTTCCGTATGCAAATCATGCGTTAAAATAGCATCAACTAGAAGATTGTGCTCAGTCGCTATAAGATATTCAATAAACGACATCGGATGCATATGCAATGACTGAACACGTCCTACCGGCATGCCAACCTGTTGAATTGCAAAATCTAAAAGTGAACCTGCTGCAATAATATGTATCTCTGGCATCATCTCATAAAAATAACGCAAAGCAATAATCGCCTGCGGCGCCGATTGAACTTCATCAAAAAAAAGAAGCGTTTTTTCTCCTGTTGGAAGTTTTGCATTAATTGCCGTACAGAGATCGCGCAAGATTCTTTTAGGATCAAGATCCTGATCAAAAATGGAAATAAGTTTTCGATTTGCTTCAAAATTAACTTCTATAAAGTTATCAAACGTTTTACCGAGTTGCCGCACGGCATATGTCTTCCCCACTTGTCGAGCCCCATGTAAAACAAGCGACTTACGGTATGGATTTTTTGCCCAAGCCTGCAAATGATAATCAATTAATCTACGCATTATCTACCCTTTGATGGAAAAAATGGTTAAAATATCCCGGTACTTTTAGCCACATATTGGCTATTTCATACTACCTATTTAAGCCAATTACCGCAAAAACGTAATTGAACATGCAATATTTAATTAATATTCCATGTTCCGCGAAACCCCAGCCGTCATTCTTCGAACTACAACGGACAAGCCGTTTGAATATGCTGCAAACTGAAGTCGAATAAGATGGTTTTGTTCCTGAACCCGCCTACGCATAAAGCTATGGCGGGCACAGCGCCTAGGCAAATTAAAATAAGCGAGTAACTATTATTCGATTGCTCGCTTCTCTTTATAGCAAAAACACATATTTAAATTGATTTTTTCGCAAAGTTCCTTGCAATCTCGAACTCCAACCTTGAAATTGCAAGGAGAGCTCTAGATAAAATAACAGCCCAAGGCCTTGAATTTTTAGCCAAAATACCGCGCTTTTTGCATAAAAATTACAATATGCATTGAATTTAACACAAAACGAGTAGGTTTTGCCCTGAATTTTACAACGTTTTATCGCTTTGATAGACTATAAAGGTGGGGTTTTATTAATGATCTTAATTTAGGAAATGATATGAAAAAATTTATAAAGAATTTTACAGCAATTATGTTGGCAGCAACAGTCGGTTTTGGAGCAGTAAGCGCTACCGACAAAGTTACAGAAGCATTGGATGAACTTAAAGATTCTGTTGTTAAAGTTTATGTTGCCGGAAAAGATGTTGTTTTAGAAATATCTAAAGAACTTAAGGATCCAGAATCTGAGACCTCCAAAAATGTAGCTAAACTTAAAAACGAAACAGTAAAAGTTTGTGTCAAATGCAAAGACGAGGCTGTTGAAACATACGAAAAACTTAAGGACCCAGCGTCTGAAAAGTTGAAGGATCTTAAAAAAGCTGCTTTAGAAGTATATAAAGAACTACAAGATCCAGAATCTGAGACGTATAAAGAATTATCGGAAAAATATAATCAGATTAAAGATTCGACAACAGAAACAGTAAACGAACTCAGAAACGCTGCTGCAGAGAAATTGAAAACAGATCAAACAGATAAATAAAACCAAGAATATAATTTTATAAAGATTATTTTTATATAAAGGGGATTGTTTATATGAAGTTTATAAAATTTTTTAGAAAAACATTTCTTGTTAGTTTATTATTGCCTTTCATTATAATTATCAACTGTAGCGCAAATCCAATCTGTGATTTTAGATCTTATTGGATTAACATCCACACAAAATCACCAGTTATTTCGTGCGACACATTAATGACCATTCCAACAATTGATAATGAAGAGCCATTGGTTTCTGTTTCAGAAATTGTCCCTGACATTGTATGTAAATATGCCCGCACAGATATGGAACAATACGTCGGAAAAAAAATGCTTGTTCGGCAAAGTGTTGCTGAAAAACTTGCTTCTGCAAACTCTGCTCTTAAACAAATCTTNCCCAATGCACAAATCAAAATTGGTTATGGATATAGACACCCTGCAATACAGAAGCAATATTATAATGAGATACATACTCTTCTAAAAAGATATCTCTTATTGCCTGCCACTTTAGATTTTTTCAGAATTCCTCACACTAAACTCAACAACTGGATAAACAATGTTACCCATTTACTTGTAGCATATCCACCAGTCGCAGGACATCCAACGGGCGGTGCTGTTGATATAACAATTGTTATCCAACAAGACAATGGAGAATACAAAGAACTTGATATGGGTGGCTATCTTAGTGATCAGCATCCATTACTACAAACATTACCAACTTATTCGAGTAGTATCACTCCAGAACAACAAGAAAATAGGCTTATCCTCCGTAATATTATGGTTGAAGCCGGCTTTGCTCCTTTTAATGGAGAGTGGTGGCATTTTTCTTATGGTGATAAGGAATGGGCCGCTTATTATGAAAAACCTAATGCTATTTATTCTAGCGTAACCATTAATTCTATAGATGAACTATCATGAATATTTTAAAACAAATTTTATTTGGGCTTTTGTTAGTTCCCTTCTCTTTGATGTGCGCAGAACAACAACCTGAGCCTCTCCATGAAAAAATTGATTCATATATTCAAGCGCATGTTGAAAAAGGAATTTTTAACGGCGCGATTCTTGTCGCACGCGGTGATGAAATAATTTTAAGCAAAGGTTATGGCCTCGCAAATTTTGAAACAAAATCTCCTTGCACTCCGCAAACACAATTTCAAATTGCTTCGTGTACAAAATCATTCACGTCTTTGGCTATCATGCTTTTACAACAACAAGGAAAACTAAACACGCAAGACTCACTCGACAAATATTTGCCCGATTTTGTTCGTGGAAACGAAATAACAATTCATCACCTTTTAACACACTCATCTGGAATAATCGACTACGGCAATATTTATGAATATAAAAAAATAATTAATAAACAGTTTAATACATATCACAACAAAGCATTGCAGTACTTGTCGATTGATGAACTTATCAAAATGTTTAAAAACAAGCCTCTTCAATTTAAACCTGGTGAAAAATTTTCTTATTCTAATTCAGGATATGTTTTACTTGCCGCAATAATTGAAAAGGTTTCTGGTAAAAATTACTTTGATTTCGTACAAGAAAATATTTTAACTCCATTTGGTATGAGTACATCTGGAAATAATTATTATTCTGTGTTTAATCCCGATCAAACTATAAGCTACTATCTTCATCCAACTATTCCTGCAAATTTTGATTTAAGTGGCATTGGCGACGGATGTATTTATTCAACCATCGAAGATTTGTATCGGTATGATCGCGCAATGAATAATGTATCTCCAGAAATTTTGGAATACATGTTTACGCCTTATTTTCCTGACGATGACAATCATCCAAATTCGCATGTCGGTTGTGGTTGGTTTATTGACGAAGTTTGTGGGCACAAACGAATAAGCCATAGCGGCGGAATTAATGGTTATTGTTCATGGATAACCAGATTTATTGAAGACGACATATGTATCATAATTTTAAGCAACACTGCAATTTGTCCAATTGAACAATTAAACAATGGCTTAGCGGAACTTGTATTTGACGGTAAAACGAATAGGCCAAAAACAGGAGCGCTTAGAAGCGCACTAAAAACGGCGGCGAAATGTCGGCCTACACGATGGGCTTTGCACAAGATAATTGATAAGTACATCGGAGTTTAATCGGTATTTTTGTTTTCACACAAACCATTTTTATTTTTTACAACAATTAGTAAACTATGGAAACGATAATTTTGTTAACTTTCTCTGCAGGAGATTTCCTATGGTTTTCATAAAGTTTTTCAAAAACACGATGCTAAGTATTTTGTTAATTTCTGGAACAGCAACATACGCTTCAACGGAATCAACAACAAATATTGACGACTTTTTTTACAAACTTTTTTTATCCGAAACATCTCGCAATCCACAAAAGCTAAGCCGGTTGGGTTACTTTGAATCCAAAGGAATCTATGGGCACAATGCTTATCTCAATGATGTTTCCCCAAAAGGCAAGTCGTTAGACTTTGAAGAAAAAAACAAAGATCTACAACTCTTAAAAAAATACTCCACAGACAGTCTTTCTCGCGAACAAAAAACATCCTACAAAACAATTCTTTGGGGTCTTGAAAACGCTATCCGCGGAGAAAAATTTTTGTTTCACGAATATTACGTAAGTCATGAATTTGGAATTCTTTCTGATTTAACTGAGGTGTTTACCTTATACCACCCACTCAAAACACGCGAATACGTCAATCTGTATATTACTCGTTTAAGTCATATTTCTGAACAATTAGAACAAAGCATAACTCTTCTTGAACATCAAAAAGAAATGGGAATTATTACTCCTGCATTCTCACTATCCCACGTTATAAATATGATTCAAGAATTAATGCCAAGATCGATAACAAAAGATGTTTTTTACAATCGTTTGGCAACTGCAATAGAAACAATAGAAACACCCGACAAAGAAAAACTTTTAGCACAAGCAGCAACTGTTATAAAAACATCTGTTTATCCTGCTTTTCAAAAGTTACAACAATACCTAAAAACATTGCTTTCTAAAACAACTACTAATAATAGCAAATCTACTTACCAAAGATTGAAAGGATACCTGAAAACATTACTTTCTCAGACTGCTACAAATGATGGTGTGTGGTCACTGCCAAACGGCGATGAATATTATGCGTATAAGCTAAAGTGCCACACAACCACAGATCTCACCGCAGATCAAATTCATGAATTAGGACAACAAGAAGTTCAGAAAATCCAAGAAGAAATGCGTAAAGTTTTTAAAGAAGCACACCTCAACGACGATAACAAAAGTGTTGCGCAACTCACCCAAAAGCTTTTGTCTTTTTTTAAACTTTCATTTCTTAAAGATCATTATCTTCCAACAGAAAAAGGACGCAAACAATGTTTGGCCGACTATGAAGCTATTTTAGAACGAAGTAGAAAAGAGTTATCACATCTTTTTAATATTAAGCCAAAATCAAGCGTAAGAATTCAGGCCGTCCCTAAACATGAAGAAGAGAACGCTCAAAAAACGCCTCATTATCTTCATCCAAGTATTGACGGTTCTCGCCCAGGAGTCTTCTTTGTTAATCTAGGGTTTAAAGGTTTATTAATAGCCCCAAAATTTGCGATGGAATCTATAGTCGTTCATGAAGCAGAACCGGGACATCACTTTCAATTGGCTTTACAACAAGAATCAAATATACCATTGCTACGCAAACTTGAAACCGATGAAGCTTATACCGCCTATTGTGAAGGATGGGCTTTGTATATAGAAAAACTTGCATATGAACAAAACTTTTATTCATCAAAACTTTCTCGGCTTGGACATTTAGGATTCGAACTTTTACGAGCCGCACGTCTTGTCGTTGACACAGGCATTCACAAGAAAAAATGGACAAAAGAACAAGCCATTAAATACATGGTAGAAACGACAGGGTTTCCAAAATTACTGATCGTTGATGAAGTAGAAAGATACTTTGTAGATCCTGGTCAAGCATGTGCCTATAAAATAGGTCAATTAAAAATTCTTGAACTCAGAAAACGAGCTAAGGATACATTAGGCAAAAAATTTGATATTCGAAAATTTCATGATGTTATATTAAAAACGGGAGAAACACCGCTCCCTATTCTTGAAGAAGTTGTTAATGAATACATTCAGGATGAGCTCAAAGATTAGACATGCCCTTCTTCCCTTTTTAAACAAACTTCATAAGCCAACTTTATTGGTAATTGTTCCAAAAAATTCTCTGGGAAAGTTTTACGTTCTATAAAAAACAGATCCCTAAATTCATATCCAGATTTAACTTCGTGCTTTAGGGTTGATTGTGTAAATTTGTAATGGGGAAATTTTATTTTGCTATTTTCAAAAGTAATTATCATATGTTTTCCCAGATCAACGCAATACGTCGAATCATTATCATCAAAGACCTTTATTTCTCTATCAACGTATGCCTTCTTAAGCCCCAATAAATAAACAATATTTTCTAACGCCCAACGACCAAAAATAGCTGTTGGGATAAGTCTAAGCAAAGAAATATGGTCAGCTTGAAACGTTGTTTTTCCAAAATAATAAAATAGCCAGCTCCATAAACATGCAAGATATAATGAGCCTTTATCAATCTGCTCCTTAACAACTTTATTAAAAGCTTCTTTTGGAATCAAAAAATCTTCCAATCCCGTTAGGTATGTATTTTTGTCCATTGTAATCGTATCTTTTGAATTGTTTTTTATTGTCACCTGAACAGGTAAATAATCCTTATAAAGCTCTAGGCCAGAAACTTTTTTGTTGCTTATCATTTTCAATAAGTCTGCTGGACCAATTGTATGCAACATACAAGATATGTCTTTATTTCCTGTAATAACATGATGGTCTTCTGCAATAGCAATTGTTGGAACAGTAATAACAAACATTAATAAAAATATTTTTAATATTCTCATATAGTTACCCCCAGGTATTATCAAAATAAATATTAATTTAAATGATACTACAGAAAAAAGTTCCTATCAAATTGGTGTTACACACTCGCCACCCCACAAAATCTTTTCTCTCTCTATTCGCTCAAGATGCCACTGCGTAATAGAATGCATATCAACTATCTCTACCTCTAAAGATAAATGTAAATCTTCAATACTTTTATTAATATCAGCCATTATTTCTTTTTTTATTTTTTCACCTAAATCTATTGCCAAATCAATATCGGACGTTGGTCGATGCGTCCCGGTAGATCTTGAGCCGTAAAGATATATTTTTGTATTTGGTAAATATTTTGTAATTACTTCTACTAATTTTTCTTTATATTCCGGACTAACCATGTAATTCCTTTTTTAATCTATTATAGCAGCAATAATAAGAAAAGGCGGGCGGTAATTGTTACCGCCCGCCTTTTCTTATTGTAAATTTATTTCAGAATCACTTTTCAAAAACTAACAGTAAGCAACGACTTCTACTGTTATTCCAGAGTTTTGTAACTTCTCAATATCTTCCTTTTTTAATGATTTGGATACTGACGTCACAACTCTTGTAGGCCTTATTCTCGATAAGGCTCTAGCTAAATCTTCAACCGTATGATTTACCAAAGAATAACCAACAATCTCTAAATAATCGAGTTCTTTTGGCAAATACTTCAAGCCACCACTTGATACTTTTCGACAAAGTGACAACGTCAAACGTTGCAAATTTCTACAATTGGCAATACCTCTTCTTAAAGCCTTATCTGTTACTTTTTCAGTATTCCATAAATATAAAACTTCTAAATTTGGAAGTCGTTCTGATAAACGAATAATACAAGCATCGTCTATCTGAAAATTATTGGCAATACGAAAATCAACAACACTTTCAGGAATACGATTGATAAACGCTACGTCTACGTCTATCCCTTTTAAATAATTGCCAGCCCCTAATAATCTCAGCTCTTTCATATTGCCATTTTGGGAACGATCTAACATGATACCAACCTGTTCAACAGTAATATCTTCAAATCCATCGCAATAAAGCGCAAAAGGAACTCGTGCCGTACTTAGGCGTTCTATCCAATTATAAAAATCATCTAATTCTTCAGACACAGCAAGGCGTGATGGTTTATATTCTACTCCTACACCAATAGGTAACAACGTATATTTACCACGAGCTGGCAGACGCACCTTTACGATTGCACCACCAGTTTCACAAAACCTTTTCTCTACACCTTCTCTGAGTAACGCTTCGTTACCAAAACACATTCCTACTGCAAATACAGAAAGCAAACAAAAACATTTTTTGTTCATCGTAATCCTAAATATAATTATGTTGTACTTAACTTACCCCAAAGCCGAATTCTCTCATATGATAATTAAACACTCTACTAGAAAAGCTTTCAAAGTCAAATCTTTGCGTTTTCTACAACCAATTCCAACATTTTTTCGGAATCCTCTCTCTTTAATAAAATTTCTGAAAATATTAAAGAAACACTTTCCTTAAAGTAAAATTTCATCCTACCCAAAATAATTCAGTACTATATATTAATGAACAATTCAAGTTGTTTGACATAATCCATATGCATTAAGGAGATTCCCTATGAAAAAAACAGCTCTATTATTATGTCTATGTTTTAATTATGCGTTTGCATCAACACCAATAACTCATGCTTATTTGGCAAAAATCTGGATAGAACAAAGTAATACAAAAACAGAAGAAGAACAAATATTAGATAAAGATTTTTTACTAGGTTCAGTTTATCCAGACATTCGATATGTTGCAGCTATTTCAAGAGAAAAAACTCATAAAAAGAATGTTACAAAAGATGATATTAAAAGTGCAAAAACAAGATTTTTGTCTGGTTGCAAACTTCACTCATTCATCGATGAGCAACGAGAACAATTTGTAACTGATAGCAAAATATATTCTTGGTTGGAAGAAGAATGCAAAGATAATCCTCTGTTACATTTCGCATTCATATCAAACAAATATGCTTTGCTATGCATTCTGGAAGATGAAATAATTAGAAAAAAATATTCTTTTGAAGAACTAGTAGAACATTTTAACAAAATTCATACAGAAGAAATTAACGATGGAATTACGGGAAAAAATGTCGAAGCCTGGCACAACTTTTTAAAAGCCTATTTTAAAGGGACAGTTACAAAAGAAGATGAAATTTCTCCTCAACTTATGCCCATACTTCTCATAAGAGGTTTAGTTGGAGAGCTAACTAACCAAGAAAAAATCATACAATACACCGACGGAATGATTGATTTTTTTAAAAATCTCTTTTAGGTGAATAATCTACAGCTTCTACTGTTATTGATTTTTCTTTTAAAGTCCTTTTTTGATTTTCATCTAACATCCGCGATAAAGATTCCGCCATTACAAGTCTTTTGGGAGCTACACAAGATAAGGCTCCAACCAAATCGTCAACCGTATCTTTTTCTATGGCATAGCCAATGATCTCTAAAAGATCTAGTTCTTTAGGCAAATCTTTTAGACCTTCACTTGACACATAATCACAACACGACAAAACCAATTGTTTCAAATTGCAACACTGGCTAAGGCCTTGCTTCAACGCAATATTTGCTACATTTACAGTATTCCATAAATATAAAATTTCTAAATCCACCAATCGTTCCGATAAGCAAATAATACAATCATCATTTATATGCACATTGTTTGCAATGTAAAACCTAATCACACTTTTAGGAATGCGATTGATTAAATCTGTATTTATTTCTATCCCTTTTAAAAAATTACCCGTCCCTAACAACCGCAGCTCTAACATTTCACCACCGTTGCAACAACTTAAAATTATACCTACTTCTTCAGTGGTGATATCTACTAAACCATCTAAATAAAGCGCAAAAGAAACTTGTTCAGCACTCAACCTTCTTACAAAATCATAAAAATCATCTAATAATTCGCGAGACACAGCGAAACGTCGTGGTGCATATTCTACCCCTACAAGCACAGGAACCCCTGCGGGCCTAGCACATACAGGAGGTCTAACTTTTACTACATCAAAAACATTGCCATCGTCATCTCTTGTTTGACAAAACTTTTTGCTTTCGCCCTCTCTAAGTAACGCTTCATTCCCAAAACACATTCCTACAGACAATAACGCAAGCAAACAAAAACACTTTTTATTCATCGTAATCCTCGTATAATTGTATTGTACTTATTACACCTTAAAACCTATTTCTACGTAATAATTATCTTGTAAGACACTCTACTAGAAAAACTTTTAAAGTCAAAAAAATAAAAAATGGCCTGGTGCTAGATCTAGCACCAGGCCATTTTTTATTTGAAATGTTTTATTTCTTTTCTTCTTTTTCCAATTCTTCTGAATGTTTATTTATAACATGTTTTCTTAACGATGAAGGCCGTTTGTATTCTTTTTTGCAATATGGGCAAACACCGCCAACACGATTAAAATAATCTTTTGCTGATTCTTTTAAACAAGGGTGTGATCCCTCACAACTTCTATACAACTTGTCAACACTCCGTTGCCACCATTCTCCAATACTTCTTCCAATTAGTCTCGCTCGCCCCCGCAACCCTTGTACCGTTGTTTTAGCTTGTTTATTTACAACTTTTTCCTTTTCAACTTTGCCGTTATTGAAACATCCCGGAAAAGATGCGGCTGCAAAAACTAATAATACAGCACCTGCTACATAACGAACCTTCATAACCTTCTCCTTTTGCTAAAGGATTGCATTTTGGTTAAAAAAACAATTAACGGATTTATTTTATCATTACTAATAGACACTTATGAATAAATTACTTAAAAAAGCCCATAAAGACCGTTAGAAGAAACCCTTCGATACAATTTTTAAGAAAAAATCACTCAGGGTGAACGGGATCTTTAGTACTAACTTTATAAATTCTATGCTTACCAACTTTAACAATCATTCCATCTTTAACTTCAACTTCAGCTTTAAAATCTCCAACCGACTCACCATTAATTGAAACGGCACCAGATTGAATAAGACGTTTTGCTTCGGAAGATGTTTTAACTGCACCTAATTGTTTTAATAATTCAACAATCCAAATTGGATTTTGTACATCACTAATAAGCTTAACTTCTTTTGCTTGTGAATAATCTTTTTTTTGAAACAAGGATTCAAATTGTTTTTGTGATTCATCCGCTTCTTTTTTTGACCAGAATTTTGAAATAATTCCAGAAGCCATTTCTTTTTTCAAATTCATAGGATGAACTTTTTGAGATTCAACATCAGATTTCATTTGCACAATTTCAGTTTTCGTTTTGCCTAATAATAATTGATAATAACGCAACATCAATTCATCAGAAATAGACATTAACTTGCCGTAAGCTTCATTTGCTAATTCAAATAACCCAATATAATTATCAAGACTTTTTGACATTTTTTGAACACCATCAAGTCCTTCAAGCAGAGGCATTGTCATAATAATTTGTGGCGACTGCCCAAATTGTTCTTGTAAAAAACGCCCCATCAACAAATTAAAAGTTTGATCGGTTCCACCTAATTCAACATCAGCTTTTAATTCAACAGAATCATAACCTTGCAATAATGGATAAAATAATTCATGCAAACCAATTGAAACATTTTCTTTTAAACGTTTTTGAAAATCATCACGTTCAATAACTCTCGCAAGAGTTATTTTTCCAGCCAATTTGATAAAATCAAAACTAGTTAATTTTGCCAACCATTCCGAATTGTAACAAACGGAAGTTTTTTCCATATCCAAAATTCTGCCAACTTGTTCGAAATATGTTTTTGCATTTTGCTTTATTTCTTCTTCCGACAACGGAGGTCGTGTTTTCGATTTTCCCGTAGGATCCCCAATTTGCGCAGTAAAATCACCGATAATTAAAATTATTTCGTGACCTAAATCTTGCCATTGTCTCAATTTACTTAACGCAACCGCATGCCCCAAATGAATATCCGGCGCGGTAGGATCCATGCCAAATTTAATTTTTAATTTTTTACCAGATTCTATTTTTTTTATGAATTCATTTTCTGGTAAAACTTGCTCCGCCCCACTTTTTAATTTTTCTATTATTTCTTTCACTTTTTCTCCATTCATTCATTTAAAAAACAAGGCTTCTTATCAATTGTTGAACAAATTGAATTAATTCTATAAAGCCATTCCTTGTTTGCGGAATTAAAAACAATAATAAAATTATAAATAATGAATATTTATAAAACCACATCAAAACTCTTGGGTATTTATATAAAAAAAGAACCATCAAAATATGACTTCCATCCAAAGGAGGAATTGGCAACAAATTAAAAACGCCCAGCATAACACTAATTTGTGCAATTAATTTTAAAACATGAATAACCGTAACTGAAAATGCTACCGGCAAAAAATTTGATGGAAAATATTTAATTAAAACAAATGTAAAAAAAGCTAAAACAAAATTAGAAACCGGCCCTGCAAAAGCCGTCAGCACAGAATATAATCTTGGATGTTTAAAATTACGCTGATCAAATCGAACCGGTTTTGCCCAACCTATTCTAAAAATAATTAAAAACAACAAACCCATCGGATCAATATGTGCCAAAGGATTTAATGTTAAGCGCCCCATTTTTTTTGCTGTATCATCACCTAATAATAATGCCGTAAATGCATGTGCACATTCGTGAACCGATAACACAATTAAAAATGCAGGAATAAGTTGTAGAAAAAAAGCCAATGAATGTATAAATTGTCCACTCATCCTGACACTCCCCTTTATTTGTAAATCAGAACTTTTTCGAAAAATCGTTTTAAACTACGAGGCAAGATAGAAACTTTCCAATCAATGCAACAAACATTGAAATTGTGCCAAAAAAGACATTACTAACACCAGGAACTATAAACAATATTAATAATATAAAAAGAGAGTACTCCTCTATTTTTTCAAAAAATCCTCTGGCCGAATGCGGTAACAAATTTTTAAGAAGACGTCCTCCTTCAAATGGTGGAATAGGAATTAAATCAAGAACGCCAAAGAAAAGTGCCAACTGAATAATATTACTGAATATTTCAACAACTGTTTTCGATACCGCAAGCGAAACTCGCGCAAAAGGAAAATATGCAATAAAATACATACACAAAAGAGCTAAAAAGAAATTTCCTATTGAACCAGATAAAGAAGTTAAAATTATTCCTAGCTTTGGATACTTAAAATTGCTTTCGTTAATTTCAACAGGATACGTCCATCGAATACCTAAAATAATTATAAAAATAAATAACAACGAACGCGAACTTTCTCCTGGGAATAAAACTCCCAACACAAAAATGATACAAAAAGTAAAAACAACACCGAACATATCAACATGAGCAAGTGGATTTAAGCTTAAAAAACCATCTTCTTGCGGAGTGTTGTCACCCATTAATTTTGCAAAAAATGCTTTTGCAAAACCATGAAATGTAAATACAGAAATAAACGCCGGAAACAATACTGCTATTTCATTTAAAACTTTTATCACGCTATCTTGCATAATCAAAACACCTTACAATAAGAAATAATTTATTTTTACTTTTTTAACCATTTGTATATTAAATATACACCATAAACACAAATCATTCGACATATATTTTTTTTAAAATACAATACTTAGAAGATAGTTGAGCGCTAAAAAGGATTTAAAAAGGAGATCTTTGATGACTTCTGCCGCAAAAACAAAATCTAGAAAAAAATCGCCAGTAAAACGCAAACAAAATACTCAAAGCACACCAAAAAAAACAAAATCGAAAATAAATTTAAAATTTTGGCACTACATTATTCCTCCTACAATATTAGCCACATTAACAACCGTTTTTTATTATCAATCGCTGCATTACCCTTTTCAATTTGATGATCTTGCAAATATTACCAAAAAATTTGATATTAGATTTTCTAATCCTCTTTCGACATGGTTAAGCAACAGAAGATGGATGGGAGAATGGCTTAACCGAATGAATTTTAATATGGGAAGATTCGATTCATTTCCTTATAGAGTTACAAATCTTATCGTACACATCGCTGCAGGAATGTTTTTATTTTTTTTAATTCTCGAATTATGCAGATACTTAAAAACAAAACCCTTTTTATCACAAAATGCATTAGCTATAGCAAGCGTAACTTCGGCATTATTTTTATTACACCCAGTACAAACACAAGCTGTATCATATGCAATTCAAGCCCGTCTTGAGGGTCTCGCAACTTTATTTTCCCTAGCAACATTGTTTATTTTCGTAAAAGCATTCCAAGTCAAAAGTAAAATATTAAAATGGATATTAATTCCTTTATCTCTTATAATTGGTTTTTTTTCTTGCGGAACAAAAGAAATAACAATCGTTTTACCATTTCTTGCACTTCTAATTGATTGGTTTTTTCTATCCGAAGGACAATGGACAAACTTTAAAAAAAGAATCTGGTTCCATGCTGTTTTTGCACTGGTTATTTTTGGTGCATACGTAAATTATTTAAGTACACAATTTTTTAAAGATACAATTTCATTGAAATCCGCTACTCACAACAATCGTGGAAATGTCATTACACAACACGCACACGATCTGATAAAACCGTTACAATATTTAATTTCTGAATTTAAAGTTATATTACATTATCTATTTATGTATTTATTACCAATCGGTTTAAGTGTTGAATATGATTGGAAAATGTCCCCCAGCTTTTTTTCAAACGATTCATTTTTCCCATTTCTTATTCTTCTTGGATTATTAACAATTGCACTTTATGTAACAATTAAAAAACAAAAATTTTCTTACATCGGTTTCGGTTTACTTTGGTTTTTTATTGCTATCGCACCACGTTCAACATTAATTCCATCTCCAGAATTAATTTGCGACTACAAAGCCTATCTTGCTTCAGCAGGTTGGTTGTTTCTTATTGCAATAGGAATAGTTGCCATAGTAAATTTTGCTATTGCACGCATAAAAAATTTACCTAAAAGTTTTAAATCGCCGGTAATAAACTTTGCTGTTTTATCTCTCTTAATGATTCCAATAGGGTTTAGTGCACAAATACGAAATACCGTTTGGAGCACAACTGTAACATTTTGGGAAGATATTGTTGAAAAAGCACCCGCAAAAGCTCGCGGACACAATAACTTAGGAGTTGCATTATCAGAAAAGAATCGCCACAGCGAAGCTATTCCTCATTATCTTGAAGCAATTAAACTCGATAGGTATTATTCAGATCCATACAGCAACCTTGCCGTCGCATATTCTGTAAATGGTTACCCTGACAAAGCTATCGCAGCATTAAAACAAGCCATAAGAATTTTTCCTCATTACCCAGAAGCTTATAATAATCTTGGAACATTGATGATAAAAAAGAAAAACTATGTCGCTGCTGAAAAAATTCTTCATACAGCATTACGTCTTCGTTCGTATTACGGAAAAGCGTTTTTTAATCTCGGGCGACTTTATTTAGAAACAAATCAAGAAGAAAAGGCTTGGGAAAGTTTTAAAAAAGCAACTGAAGGTGACCTTGATACTGCAGATGGATTTTTAACACTCGGTCAAGTTAGTCTTAAAATGAAAAAATATGATGAAGCCGTAAAAGCACTCGAAAAAGCAGTCGCTATGGGCGGGAAAAGCGAAGATGTTTATTTCAATCTTGCAAATGCATACCACATGTCACAAAAACATGACAAAGCTCAAAATCTTTACTTACAACTTTCAAAATTAAAACCTGGCGACCCTCGATACATTTACAATTATGGCGAAACATTATATGCACAAGAAAAATTTGACGATGCATTATCCATTTTTGGAAAAGCAAAATCTCTTCCAAACACACTTCCCCAATCATTTATTAGATATGCCAACTGCCTTGAAAAATTAAAACGGCTTGATGAAGCAAAAGTTTGTTTTAAAGAAATACTAAATCTAAATATTCCTGAACAAATGAAAAAAATGGCAGAAAATGAAATCGGCAGAATTGCAATGCAACAAAAAATTAACGCCGGCGAAGGAACATTTAAAATGAGTGATTTGCAAAAACTGTTTTCCAACCGACCAACTGATACAACAAAGACAACGTAAAATTTTATTGGATTGAAGTCATTACAAATGCAACAAAGTTATTAACTTCAAACCAAGTCGTTTCATACTTTTTTTTGCCCATATATTTGGTTGTCGAACCTGGTTTATTATCTACAATGAGAACATTGTGTGCAACTAAATCTAAGCTTAAATCAGCTGATCCTAGAATTTCTAAATCAACAACCAAGATGTCTACATATTGCAAAACATCTCTCGCTTTACTTATAGCCACATGCGACAAACCTTCAGACAAATGTAAAACAACAGTTTTTTTCATGGTTTGTTTAGCAAAAGAAAAGCTTTGAGTTAGATGTAAAAAAGAAGCATCTAAAACAAAATATAACAAATCACAATTAGAAACCTTAGAATGCAAAGCTTTAAAAGCATCTGTCATGGACATAAGCTCTTGAGTTGGAACACTCATAAGATGTTGATAAGCACAGTGTTCATACCCATGTAATTGCCCACGCACAGCCTCAACTTTACTATGATTAAAACCAACAACTAATACATCTGAACCGACAAGAAAAGATCCTGAAAATAAACATATTAAAAATACAAAAACATTTCTGGAAAATAAATATCTAAAATTCATAAAACCCATTCAATTAAAAGATAAGAATTATTTACGAGGCTGCAGACATTATAAATGCAGGTAAGTTTTTAACTTCAACCCAACGCTCTGCCTGCCTTGCTTTACTCATATATTTTGTTGTTTTAGATAAAATTTGTTATCGATAACCAAAACTTTCTTATCGGATAAATCTAATAGTCCTTGTACTTTTGCTATAATTTCTTCATCTACAACAAAGGTATCAACATGTTGCATAATATCTGTTACACCACTTATGTCTGTATTAGACAAACCTTCAGCCAAATGTAAAACAACGGTTTTACCCATAGCCTGCTTAGCAAAAGAAAAACATGGAGTTAAAACCGAAAACGACTGATCCAAAAGAAAATATATCAAATTAAAACAAGGAATTTTAGCAAGTAACCCATTGGAAGGATCTGAAGATTGCCCCCCTCGTGGAGAATATTTTGCGTCCGATCTTGCAGGAGCACTCATGATATGAGGACAAATGCGGTGTTTAAGACGAACACGGTGCTCACCATCTTCTAATTGCCCAACCACATCTTCAACTTTTCCTTCATTAAAACCAACAACTAATACATTCAAACCCATAAGAGGAGAATCTGAAAATACGAATGTACACATTAAAAATACAAAAACATTTCTGGAGAACAAATATCTAAAATTCATTAAACCCTTTCGTTTTGAACACAATAATTATTTACGAGGCTGCAGACATTACAAATTCAGGAAGACTTTCAAATTCACACCAATGGTCTGCGTATCTTTCTTTACCCACATATCTTGTTGTAAAACGTGGTGAGTCTTCCTCAATAATTAATCGTTTATCAATAACTAAGACTCTCTGAGCAGTTAGATCTAAAAGCTGTTCTGCCTTCTCCATAATTGCTTGATCTACAACCAAAACATCAACAAATCGCAAAATATCTGTTACCTCGCTTATGACCGAATCCGACAAACCTTCATATAAATGTAAAACAACAGTCTTATTGGCCAGCTTCGCAAACGAAAAGCTTTGAACTAAAAATGGAAACGACTGATCCAAAATAAAATAAAACACATCACAATGAGGAACTACAGAAAGTAACCCTCTAGAAAGATCTGGAGCCCGCTCTCCTCGTGGAGAATATTTTTCGTCAGGTTTTAGTGGCAGTAATTTTTTATCAGAAGCCTTTACGATATGATAATAACCGCAATGTTCACTCCATGTTAAATACCCAAGCACAGTTAAGACTTTTTCTCCATTAGAACCAACAACTAATACGTTTGAACCAATAAGAGAAGAACCTGCAAATAAACATATTAAAAATATAAAAACACTTCTTGGGAAAAAATAATTAAAACTCATATGATACTTTCAGTTTGAAAACTTTCATAACCCCCTAAAATCTACAAATAAGAAATAAATTATACATCTATATAATACAACTTACAAACGCTATATAAAAACAAAATGAAATTATTGTAATGATAAAGCCAGTTTTGAAATCTCTGCTTGCCATATAAGCTCTATGTGGTATCTTTCAGACTTAGTTCCCAATTCATTTAAAGGAGAATGTTTTGAGCCCAATTATTCTTGTCGTCGGAACGCGAGCAGAAGCGATAAAACTAATACCTCTGTACTTTGAATTAAAAAAAGAAAAGCTACCTGCCCTTTTGTGCGCAACTGATCAACATCTAGAAATGCTTAAAGATGTTTTTTCCGTTTTTGATGTTACACCTGATTTCAGCTTTAACATCATGAAACAAAATCAAGATCTTTTCCATGTCACAACATCGGTATTAAAAGAAACAAAATCATTATATCAAAAAATAAAACCCTCTTTGGTAATTGTTCATGGCGATACGACAACAACAATGTCGGCTGCCCTTTCCGCTTTTTACTTACATATTCCAATCGCACACGTTGAGGCTGGTTTAAGAACTGGAAATATGCAATCTCCTTTTCCAGAAGAAATGAATAGAAAAATTGTTGGCCAAATTGCAAATTATCATTTCTCACCAACAGCTTTTTCTACCGCTAATCTTTTGGCCGAAGGTGTTCCTCGTGAAAATGTTTTTTGCACAGGAAATCCTGTTGTCGATGCACTACACTGGGTTAAAGAAAAAATAATAAATAAAAAAATTCAAATTGACTCAACACTTCAAAATCTTGTTACAGAATGTAAGCAAAAAAACAAAAAAATGATTCTACTGACGGCACACCGCAGAGAATCTTTTAACGGCGGATTGTTACGAATATTTAATAGTGTAAAACAATTTGCAATAACACATCCGGACGTTTTTATTTTTTATCCAACGCATCCAAATCCAAACGTACAAAAAGCTATAAATGAATCTGGAATTACATCGCTAAAAAATATTTTCACAACAAAACAAATTTTGTACAAAGATTTAATTTATTTATTAATGAACGTAAATTGGGTTGCAACCGATTCCGGAGGAATACAAGAAGAAGCGGTTAGCCTTGGAAAAAAAGTTATTGCGCTACGAGATTTCACAGAACGCATGGAAGGAGTATGGGAGGGCTCTGAAGTTTTAGTCGGCACAAATGAACAAAAAATTTTAAATACACTCGAACAGTTTTATAATGAACAAACAACAAAACTTTCACCATCAACAATTTATGGTGATGGCAAAGCATGTACACGCATTGTTTCAATATTAAAAGAACGTTTAAATAATGATGTTGAATTAATAGACAATAAACATTTTATTTTTTGTAATAAAAACTCAATCGGAAAGAGAAAGGAAGCAACATGAAAAAAATTTCAGTTGTAGGATTAGGTTACATTGGGCTTCCAACAGCAATACTTGCTGCACAACGAGGTTACATTGTTTCTGGTTTTGATACAAATATAAAAAAAATAAAAGCCATCAATAAAGGGGATGGTTTAATTCAGGAACCAGAATTAAAAAATAGATTAAACGCAGTTTTATCTTGCAACAGATTTAAAGCGCACAAAGAATTGCAAAGCGCTGATTGTTTTATTATTGCAGTTCCAACACCGTTTAAAGAGCAAAAAAAAGCCGATTTATCTTTTGTATTTGATGCTACAAAAAAAATTGCTTCAAAATTAGTTCCCGGAAACCTAGTGATTTTAGAATCGACAGTTCCCGTTGGAACAACACAAAAAATAAAATCCATTTTAGAAAAAGAATCCGGCTTAAAAGCTAAACAAGATTTTTATTTGGCGCATTGTCCAGAAAGAGTTCTTCCTGGAAACATTTTTAAGGAATTAGTTGTTAACGATAGAATTATCGGCGGCATTTGCAAAAAATCAAACATAAAAGCAAAAAAGTTTTATTCTGCTTTTACTACAGGAAACTGCAACACAACAAATGATGGAATCGCTGAAATGGCAAAACTAATTGAAAATAGTTCCCGTGATATTCAAATTGCTTTAGCAAATCAAATCGCCTCTATGTGCGAAGAAGTAAATTTAGATCCATTTGAAGTTATATCTCTTGCTAACAAACATCCGCGTGTAAATATTTTGCATCCAGGGTGTGGAGTCGGCGGCCACTGTATTGCCGTTGATCCATGGTTTTTAATTGAATCATTTTCACAAAACACACATCTTTTAAAATCCGCACGACTTATAAATGATACAAAACCAAAACAAGTTATTAATACTGTTACATTAAAATCGCATGAATTTAAAAAAGAAAAAAAAAGAAAACCACGCGTATTAATTTTGGGCTTAACATTTAAACCGAATGTCGATGATTTAAGAGAATCACCAGCATTAGAAATCGCAAAATCACTTGATACACAAAAGAATTATCTTGATTTATTTGTCTGCGAACCAAATATAAAAAAACACACGCTAGAAGCAATGAAATTTTTAAATCCTGTAGATCTTCAAGAAGGTTTAGATCTTGCCGATATTGTAGTTGTACTAGTCAAACACTCAGAATTTAAAAAAATTACACTACAAGAATTAGATAATAAAATTATAATTGACACATGTGGACTTCAACATACAATAAAACAAAATCAGCAAGAAAATGTACCCGCCCGTTCTTTCCAAAGCGCAAGGCTAGGAAACAGTACCACACAGCTATAAAAAAAGACGCTGCATCATGAAACAATTATTTGTACAAAAAGGAATTGTTCTTCCACATGAAGTACCAAAACCTTCATGCAATAAAAACGATTTGCTAGTAAAAGTCCACTATTCATTTATAAGTACCGGCACAGAAAGTGCTACAATTTCGGCTTCAGGAAAATCTTTATTACAAAAGTGTTCAAGTAATGCAAAAGAAAAATACACAAAAGTAAAAACCGCGCTCAAAGAAAATGGTTTCAAAGGAACGGTTGCACTTATAAAAGGAACACTTAACAAAATAATGGAAATCGGATATTCATGTTCCGGTCAAATTGTTTCTGTTGGAAAAAATATAGATACATTTAAAGTTGGTGATTATGTTGCATGCGCAGGAGCTGGAATTGCAAATCACGCCGAATATGTTACTGTACCAAAACATTTGGCAGTAAAAATTTCTGATAATTCATTTCTAAAGCAAACAAGTTTAACAACCATCGGTGCAATCGCATTGCAAGGTATTAGAAGAACAGATCTTCGTCTAGGCGAAACCGTTTGTGTTATTGGTCTTGGATTAATTGGACAATTAACAGTTCAATTAGCAAAGGCATCTGGATGTACAGTTTTTGGAATAGATTTAGATAAAAACAAACTTGAATTAGCAAAACAACTTGGCTGTAAAAAAGTTTTTAATACAACCGATTCCAATATTGTAAAAGAATTTGAATTTGCAACTCATCATCACGGAGTCGATGCAACAATTATTACCGCTGCATCTCAATCCGGACAAATAATTCAACAAGCAATGGAAATTACACGCCAAAAAGGAAAAGTCGTTTTAGTTGGAGACGTAAAACTGGATTTTGATAGATCTCCTTTTTATCAAAAAGAAATCGATTTCTTAATTTCATGTTCATATGGACCAGGAAGATATGATACAAAATATGAACAAAATGGAATCGATTATCCATATGCATATGTTCGGTGGACTGAAAATCGCAACATGCAGTTATTTGCTAATTTAATACAAAATAAAACAATCAACGTTGAACCACTTATTTCACATGAATTTTCGCTCGACCAAGCTGAAAATGCTTATGAAAAAATAAAAGAAAAAGCTGGCCTTGGATTTTTGCTGGAATATGGACCGTTCGATAAAACCACCGGGCATCCTGAGCCTGTCGAAGGACGAGACGAGTCAGTTCAAACTGACGTCTCGAAGGGTTTCACGAACCGGCTCTCCAAAATTAACATCGCCGTCCTTGGAGCTGGCGGTTTTGCAAAAATAAAATTACTTCCAATCCTTTCAAAAATTAAAAAAACTAACATCGACACAATAATCGACATTAATTCTGCAAATGCTATTAACGTTGCAAATCAATATCACACAAAAAACTTTGGTAATGATCACAAGCAAATTTTAAAAAATAATTTTGTAAACACAGTTATTATTGCTACACCACATGCAATACATGCACAACAAACATTAGATTGCCTTACGGCTGGAAAACATGTTTTTGTTGAAAAACCAGCAGCNGTAACATTTGAACAATTAAATAAATTAAAAATATTTTTTAAAAATCGCACGATAAATAAAAATTTATACTGTGTCGATTTTAATCGTTCTTTTGCTCCATTTAATCTCAGCATAAAAAAAGAAGTCTGCAAAAGAACTTCTCCTCTTATAATTCATTATCGAATGAACGCGGGATACATTCCAAAAGATCATTGGATACAATCAAAACAACACGGCGGCAGAATAATTGGCGAAGCATGCCACATATTTGAATTATTCTGTTTTCTTACAAACGCAAAACCAATTGATATTTCAGTCAAAGCTATTAATTCTAAATCAAACGATTTACTAAGTTCAGATAATTTTAACGCACAAATACAATTTGATGATGGTTCTTGTTGTTCGATTTTATACACAGCAATCGGAAACACAACACAAGAAAAAGAACGCATGGAATTGTTTTTTGATGGTAAATCAATTGTCATGAGCGATTACAAAGAATTAATTGGATTCGGATTACCAAAATCATTTAACAAAAAAACAAATTCTCCCGACAAAGGACATGAAAACTTACTTACACAATTTATCTCTGCAATAAAAATGGGGAGCAACTCACCTCTTCCAATCGATAGAATTTTAACGGCAACAGAATTAAGTTTAATAATAGATAAAAAAATTCGCTCTTCGCAAAAATAAAACACGGAGAACAAAAATGAAACAAAAAACAGCAATAATTATCGGTGCTGGTCCTGCAGGTTTAACAGCTGCTTACGAACTTTTAACCAAAACAGATATCAAACCAATTATTATAGAAAAGACAATTTACATTGGTGGAATTTCAAAAACAATTAATTACAAAGGAAACAGAATAGACCTTGGCGGACATCGTTTTTTTTCTAAATCAAACAAAGTTATGAAATGGTGGTTAAATATATTACCACTCGAAACACAAAAACCATACAAACCAAATGAACAATCCTTCATTCCGGCAACAGGCACCAATGATGTTATGCTTCAAAGAACTCGTCAATCTCGAATTTATTATCTACGGAAATTTTTCGATTACCCAATTAAACTGTCTGCAAAAACTTTAAAAAATCTCGGTTTTATAAGAACAATAAAAATTGGTTTCAGCTATATCAAAAGCGTCTTGTTTCAAATCAAACCAGAAAAAAGTTTGCGCGATTTCATGATTAATAGATTTGGAAAAGAATTATATAAAACATTTTTTGAAAGTTACACAGAAAAATTATGGGGTATTCCTTGTAAAGAAATAAGCGCAGATTGGGGAGCACAAAGAATAAAGGGGATCTCTATTTGGAAAACAATAATTCACGCATTTAAACAAATTTTCAACACCAAAAAATCTATCGAACAAAAAGAAACAGAAACTTCTTTGATTGAACAATTTTTGTATCCAAAACATGGCCCTGGCCAAATGTGGGAAAAAGTTGCAAAAATCATCAAAGAAAAAGGTGGAGAAATAATTCACAACTTTGAAGTAAATAATATAGAAGCAAATGAAAACTTAATAACAAAGATCTCAGCTATTAATAATGAAACAAATGAAGTAAAAACATTTGAAAGCGATGTTGTTTTTTCCAGCATGCCAATAAAAGATCTTGTTAATTCATTTAATATAAATATTTCAGAACACATAAAAAATATATCCAAAGGACTTATTTACCGAGACTTTTTAACTGTAGGACTACTCGTAAACAAACTTAAAATAAATNAAAAAAACGGAACCCAAGTTAAGGACAATTGGATTTACATTCAAGAACCAGATGTAACGGTTGGACGATTACAGATTTTTAATAACTGGAGTCCGTACATGGTTGCAGATCCAAATAAAATTTGGGTGGGTCTTGAATATTTTTGTAACGAAGGCGATAAATTATGGAATAAATCAGACAAAGATTTAATCGAACTTGCAAAACAGGAACTTGATCACATTGAAATCATTGATAAAAATGACATTATTGATGCAACTGTAATCAAACAAGAAAAAGCATATCCTGCATATTTTGGAACATATAATCAATTCGATACATTAAAAGATTATCTAGATGAATTTTCAAATTTATTTTTAATTGGACGAAATGGCATGCATCGCTATAACAATCAAGATCACTCAATGCTTTCAGCTATGGTTGCTGTTGAAAACATTATTAAAAACATAGAAACAAAAGAAAATATCTGGATGGTTAACACAGAAAAAGAATATCATGAGACAAAGTAAAACAAATCTGTTTTCAAATCTCATCTTACTAATCCCAATCTTTATTTATTGCACACTTTCCGTTATTTTATTTTTTTATTCTAAAAATCATATGGATCTTGATTCTAAAAACTATTTGAACCTTGCCAATTGTTTTCTGAAACACAACTCCTTCGATCCTCCAGGAACAAATATGTGCACGCACTGGATTAGCCTTGGATATCCAGCATTTTTAGTAGCAATCAAAACAATTTTAGGAAACAATGAATTTGCAATAATATTTATTCAGATTCTTTTAGGAATTCTAATTATTTTATTCACTTATAAACTTGCAAACCTTTTTTTTACAAAAACAACAGCGATATTAAGTGCGTTTTTTGCTTCAATAAATATCGGATTAATAACCTACACACAATTTATTCTTACCGAAATACTTTTGACTTTGATTTTATTAATTGCATTTTATTATTTTGCAGCACATTACAAAAAACAAAAACTTCTATTCCTTTTGGCATCAGCATTATTATTTGGAATATCTTGCACAATAAAAGCTTCCGCTTTTTATTACGTCTTCTTTTTAACAATCCTTCTTTTATTTGTTAAAAACACTATGAAAAAACGTTTAGCTTTACCTGTTCTGTTTTTAGCAACGTTTTTTATACCTGTCGGAACATACATGCTAAGAAATAAGCAATCATATGGATATTTCTACTTAAAGTCTGTCGATAAAGTAAATTTGTATACACATCTTCTTCCTAAATTAATATCAAAAATAGAATCTATATCTTTTGAAAAAGCAAAAACAAAAATATCCGCCATAACAAACGTAAAAGAATATGCATCAGGAAAAGGTTGGGGTGAAGCCAATAAATTATTTAGAGAAACGGTTCTAAAACATCCAATAACAATTTTAAACATATGGCTTACAAATGTTATCAAAACACTTTTTGGACTTTACACAAACCACTTCAAATTACTACTAGATCCATCCATAAAAAATAATTACAATTCTTTTTTCAATCAAAATGGATCGCTCATTTCAAAAGTCACGTCTTATTTAACATTTAAAACAAAATCCATATTTATTATTGGACTTGGAATAAAAGAAATAATTTGGAATTTTTTAAAGTTGATCCTATGTTTATTCAGCCTTATAATTCTTCTTGTAAAACGTAATTTTTTTATCTGCATGCTTTTCGCAAGTTTTATTGGATACTTTGCATTTATAACAGGCCCAGATGGATGTGCACGACTTAGATTATTATTTGAAATGCAATTAATAATATTATCGGCTTTTTCTTTTGTAATAATGTTAAAAAAGGATAAAAAATATGGCTAAAACAGCAATCGTAACTGGCGGCGGCGGTTTTTTAGGAAGCCACCTTTGCAAAAAACTTCTTTCTTTGAATTACAAAGTAACAGCTATTGATAATTTAAATACAGGTCGACTTTGCAATATAAAAGAATTAATTGATAATGAAAATTTCACATTTATCGAACATGACATAATAGAACCAATTGATATAAAAGCAGATTGGATTTTTAATTTTGCATGTCCAGCATCACCACCACGTTATCAAAAAGATCCTATTTACACGCTTAAAACAAATGTCATCGGATCACTTAATATGTTAGACCTTGCTAAAAAATATAATGCTCGCATTATGCAGGCATCAACAAGCGAAGTCTATGGCGACCCTCTTCAGCATCCACAAACAGAAAATTACAAAGGAAATGTAAATCCAATTGGAATTCGCGCATGCTACGACGAAGGAAAACGATGTGCTGAAACTTTATTTTTTGATTATCACAGAATGCACAAGATTGATATAAAAGTTATACGCATTTTTAATACATACGGTCCAAATATGGATCCACAAGATGGTCGCGTTGTTAGCAATTTTATAATCCAAGCACTAAAAAATAAACCTCTTACTATGTATGGTGATGGAACAAGAACAAGATCATTTTGCTACGTTGACGATTTAATTGATGGCATTATTTTAATGATGAAATCAGAAAACAATTTTACCGGACCAGTTAATCTTGGAAATCCTGATGAATTTACTTTACAAGAACTAGCACAAAAAGTTTTGCACCTTACAAAAAGTTCATCCAATTTTATTTATAAAGACGTACCTCAAGATGACCCTTTAAAAAGAAAACCAGACATAACACTGGCTAAAAAAATATTAAGCTGGCAGCCAAAAATCAAACTTGAAAAAGGATTACAAAAAACAATAAATTACTTCTTAACAAGTTAGGAGAAAGAATGAAAATAACAATAATTGGAGCTGGATATGTTGGACTCGTAACAGGAGCATGTTTTGCTCAAAAAGATAATATTGTAACAATAGTCGAAAACAATCACGAAAAAATAGAAACTCTTTTAGCCGGAAAAATTCCTTTTTATGAACCCGGTCTTAGTCAATTGGTTCAAAATGCTTTAGATCACAAAAAAATTGTTTTTGTTAATTCAATCGAAAAAGCAATGGTAAGCAATCCAGAAATTATTTTTTCGTGCGTAGGAACACCATCAATGCCAGATGGCTCAGCCGATCTCTCCTTTGTTTTTACTGTTGCCAAAGAAATTGGAACATATATTAATGATTATTGTTTGTTTATAAACAAATCCACAGTACCCGTCGGAGTTGGTACAAAAGTAACAAATATTATTTCTGATGAGTTAAAAAAACGAAACAAAAATACAAAATTTGATTTCGCATCTAATCCAGAATTTTTAAGAGAAGGAACAGCAATTAGCGATTTTTTATATCCTGATCGAGTTGTTGTTGGAGTTGAATCACAAAAAGCACATGATACTTTA
>JGI26252J51714_1000283_pt1 | contig 31745 bp, 39 predicted proteins | sample SaaInlLV_10m_DNA_4_FD_51714 | JGI IMG/M metagenome (IMG submission 51714)
AAATTATAGAAAAATACTGGCCAGGCCCATTAACATTAATTTTAAAACTAACAGATGAAAAATTAAAAAAATCATTAAAATTAGAAGATAAAATTGCAATAAGAATTCCAGATTCGGAATGTGTATTAAAATTGTTAGAAAAATGTAATTTGTTAGTAGGAACTAGTGCAAACATTTCTGGAAATACATCATTTACGGATCCTGATGAATGTATTAAGAATATTAAAAATTATGATATTTTTCTTAATGGAGGAACAATTACAAGTAAAGGAGAATCCACAATAATTGAAATAAAAAATGAAACAATTGAAATTATTAGAGAAGGCGTATTAAAAAAAGAGGAAATAGTAAGAACATGAACCTGATCATTACCTGTGCCAGACATCTAGAAGAAGAAACTGGAAATGAAATAACAGATATCTTAGACGAATTAGGAGATTCAAATGTTAAAATATCAATAAGTAATATGTCAGGGATTTTAACTGCAGAAACAACACTTGATCCAATTGAAGTTGTTAGAAAAATGAAAGAAATCCTATTAGATGAACCATGGAGTATAAGATACTGCCTAAGAGTAATACCAATTCAAAAATTTATTGAAACAAATGTAGAAGAAATTGAAAAAACAATTTCTAGCATGTTAAATCAAATTCAAGATACAGATACATACAGAATATCAATTGAAAAAAGAAATTCAAATATCTCAAGTAAAGAAATAATTACAAAAATAGCAAATAAAATAAAAAATAAAGTATCATTAGATTTTCCAGATAAAATAATATTAATTGAAATATTAGGAATTATGACAGGAGTATCTATTTTAGAAAAATCAGACATACTAAGTCTTGAAAAAACAAAACGTAGTATGTCAGAGTAAAACAGAAGCCTGTTCAACTAAAATATCTTCCAAAGGAGTTTTAGAATAGACGGCATCAACATGTTTTTTTGAAATATTAAAATATTTTTTAATAAATAAATTATTATTTTTTAGAAATAAATCAATACAAATGGAAGACATATCAGAATACAACGAATCAAAATTATTTTTATTTCCAATAGAAATTAAAATAAAATTTGTAGTGGGTTTTATTCCAACAGAAGATATGGCATTTGAAATTTGCAATGTAGATGCAAAACGCATCAAAATGTCAGTTTCAAGTTTGTTTGAGAGTAAAATATTGTTTTTTTCAGCATTAATTGAAAGTGATAGAATTTTTCTTAGATGGGATAGATTAAGAATAAAACGACTAGAGATAGCTTGAAACTTGATCTTGGGGTATTTTTTTCTCAAATCATCAATAAATTGAATATCAATTGTTTTTTGTCCACGAATTTCAACGATTTGAATTTGTTTTTTTTCAATTTCAAAAATTAATTTTTTTGGAGATCCACCATGAATTACAGGGATAATACTAACAATGTCATTATCATGTACAATGGTAGACTTTCCATTCATCGCAGAAGAATCTGAACCATTAATAGCAATTAAGATATTTTCAACGTCTAAATCAGAAGCATTATGAGGTTTTAATTTTAATAATAATCAAGTAATTCTTGAATAGAAATTTCAGACTCAGGAATTTCTAAGTGACTAGAATTAAAAGACTTTTTTGCACCACCAATTAATTTTACAGATATCATATCTACATTTAATTTAAAATTTAGAAATTAATATTTAATTAATTATTCAGTTTTTTCTTCTACAGATTCAACTGCAGGCGTAGTAGTTTCAGTTTGTTTGTTTGTAATGGTAATTTCATCAACTTCTTCGTTTGTAATGGTAATTTCATCAACTTCTTCGTTTGTAATTTCTAATGAAGATTCTTGTTCTGTAATATCAGTAGAATCTGAAACAGTACGATCTTGTTTGAATTTTTCTTCACGAATTTGTTTTTTGATAAATCTTGTTATGTAACCAGCAACCTTATTTTTCAAGCCTTTAGAACGAATTATAGAAACTTGATTTAATGCTATTTTATTTTCAGCAAAATCTTCACCAAATTTAGATTTATGTTCATCTAACACTTCAAATGAAAGACGCTTTATTCTATCCACACGTGAATTAACGAAGAGGGTATTTTATACCTATATTCCCAAATAACATTTTGTATTTTCTTCTAGTAAAGACGACATATCATCATATGTTTTTTCAAGGATTTTCGAGGCACAAAATATTATACTAGGTATAAAACTAATCTGTCCAGATTTCATTTCAAAACATCTAGAAAATCTAACAGGTCCATCAGTTTCAACAAGAATTTTTGATGCATATGCTTTAGATAATAAAGTCTGTTTATCATTTGCATAAATCATTACAGGTCCAAAAGATACAAAAAAATCCATATCCATAGCTTTTTGAAGTTGTTTTTTACTTCCATCAAACCAATGAAGTAAAGCATGTTTAGTATCATANGAGGTCATAATTTCAAAAATATCATCAAGACTTTTTCTAGAATGAATAGATACAGGTTTGTGAAATTTTTCTGCAGTTGAAAGTAATGATTCAAAAACATGAATTTGTTGTTTAGCATCATCATTATTTTTGACATATGTAGGATCTAATCCAATTTCACCTATTCCAGAAATACTATTTTGATTTAATTCTATTAAATTAATAATTTTTTCAAGATCATCATTTGCATATTCAGGATGAATTCCAATAAAAGGTAAAACAAGACTATTTTGTTGTGATAATGATAAAGTCTCTAAAGAATTTACAACGTTTGTTGAAACACAACATGCTTTAATTTTAAGAAATTCCATTTGTTTTAAAATAAGATTAATTTCAGGACGATATACAGGATCAGAAAGATGAATATGTGAATCAAAAGACCATGTCATTTTCTAATTAGTTCTGAATATTGTCTGTATAAATCGATTCCTTAGTAATATTTTTTCACTCATTAAGTTTTTTCACAAAAAAATAAAATGAAATGTATGAAATCTTCAGAGTTAGGATTATCTGCAATGTATAGAATTCTAAAAAAAGCTGGTGCAGAAAGAGTCAGTGATGAATCAGCAGATGAATTACGAAGAGTAATAGAAAATGTTGCAGATAGTATTGCAAAAAGTGCAATCGATATGGCATCACATGCAGGTAGAAAAACAGTCAAAGGGGAAGATGTAAAATTAGCTTCAAAATCATTTAACAAATTCTAATCTAAAGAGTTTAATTGTTCATTTCGTATTTTTCAAAACGGTACTCTGGCAGAACGGTTATGCGTGAGCCTGCAAAGCTTATACAAGGGGGTTCGACTCCCTCGGGTACCTTTATTCAACAATTACCTGAGCCTTCATCCAAGGATGAAGAGTGCAAAAATAATCATAAATTCCAGATTCATCAAAAGATAAGGTATAGGTTTGATATGGATCTAAATAACCACTATCAAAAAGATCAGTTGGTTCACCATAAAATCCAGAAGTTACAGTATGAAAAGAAGAATCCTCATTAATCCACGTAATAGATTTTCCTTTTTGGGTAACAATTGAAGATGGAATATAACAAATATCTTTTACATCACAACCAGGACGAGATACTTTAGTAGGCATGATAACATCGGCCTTAACAATAGGTTCTACATCAGAAGTATTTTCTTTAAAATTAGAATCAGATAAAGATAAACCTACAATTATACAAAATATACTCAAAACTATTGCCACAGTAATTATTTTTTTTATCAATTCATTTCAAATCCAATAGAGAGTTATTACACAATTACCTAATTCTCTAAATATATAATATATTACAAAAGTAAATGTCACAAAATTCAAGTGGATTATTAGAATACATACCAGGATCACATGCATTATTGGTGCAAAAAAATTCTAGTCCACCACTAGAAGGTTTTGCAGAGAATATTAGAGATAATATTCATGAATATGCAGAAGATTCAAAAAATGAGGTTGAAAAAGGACATAATTTCCTTCAATGGATTTTAACAAGAGTTTTTGAGGCTACAGAAGATGATGCAGCAGATGCAATTGTAGATGGAGCAAACGATTTAGGGATTGACGCCTATCTTCCAGTGGATTTTTCAGATAACACAGTTAGGTTATTTCAATCAAAATATGGCACATCACACTCACTAGAAGCAATTGCCAAATTCAAAGAAGATGCAAAAAGATTACTTTCAAAAGATGTTACAAAAATGAGACCAGAATTAGCTCAACTTGTTACAAAAATTAAAGAAAAAAATTTGAAGATAAAATGTTGTTATGTTACTGATCAAAAAGTCGAATATCAAGATGAATTGGTGGAGATCATAGATGAGAATAAAATAATTCAAAAATTATGGGAGAGAATTAAAAAACCAGCAGCAGGAAAAAAATCATCAATCAAACTTGAAAGAATGCTTACACATGAAAATACAATATTAGGGATTTTAAAATTACGTGAATTAACGGAATTTGTAAGTAAAAATAGAGATTATGTTTTTGAATCAAATATCAGACAATGGATGCAATTTAAAACTACAGTTAACAAAGGATTACGAGACACATTACAAACAAATCCAGGAAAATTCTTTTTTTATAATAATGGAATTACAATAGTAGTTAGTGATTTTATAGATTTAGGAGAAAACATGATTGAACTTTTTGCTCCACAAATTGTAAACGGAGCACAAACATCAAACTCAATTTTAGATCATTCAAAGAGAACAAAAAACATGGATGGATCAATGACAGTTACAATAATTAAAGCTGATGATGAACAAGAGCAAAATAATATTACAAAGTATAGAAATTCACAAAATTCAGTTAGAGGAAAAGATTTAGTTTCATTAATGGATTTCCACAAATCAATTAAATCACAATTAAAAAATTGTGGGTATTTTTATGAAATTCANGCAGGTTCATTTGATACAAAATCAAAATCAAAACAACTAGAGTATGGNGGAGATACAGCATACAACAATTATCTTCCAGATAATCATAAAAAAGTCATTGTTGCCAAGGATGCAATTCAATCATTAGTAGCAGGTATAGAACAAAGACCAACTGAATCATANAGTTCACCATCTCAATTTCTTCCACGAGGTAGCAAATATGATCAAATTTTTAATGAGAATCTTAAAGATGATTATAGAATTATACTATATCCATATCTTGTAAAAGAATTTGCAAAAAAATCACTAAAATATGGAAAACAAGGAGGACATAAAACAAAAAGATATGCAACATTATTTTTTGTAGCAGTTTATTTTAGAATACTACATAAGAAAATTCTAGAATCTAAAGGGGATTTTAAATCAGATATAAGGAAATTAGAACCAATTTTCCATAGTTTCAAACTTAATAATAGAATTTTAAAAATTACAGATGTGATTGTNACTAAATTTTTAGAAGATACTGTTGTTGATGATGAAATTGAATTAGCAAATACAAAACACAATTTTTTCTCTCAACATGTTTGGAATGATTCAATGCTTCGAGTTATAGATAAAAAAATTAAACAAGAAGAGGAAGAAATCATATCACTGAAAAAAATAGCAAATAATTTGTTTTAATTTAAAAGGCAGTAGTCTAACCAAGTAAAAATCTTGCAGGAGGTTTACATTAGTTAAACTAGCTACCTGATTTGATTAGAAATAAGTATTATTTAACATGATTTTCTTAAGTAATAATCCAGTATGTTTTTTATATCGATAAAAAACAGAAAGAATACTTTGGGGTCAAAAGAAAAATGTTCAGTCTGTAACGGAAAAATTCAACAACGTTACAATCCAATGGAAGAATGGGAAATAAAAGGGACAATGTGCGGAAAATGTTATTCAAAAAGAGTTCACGAACATTATCCTGGAGAGCACATTAGAGTAAACAAAGACTTAGAATAGTCTCATTCTATTTTTGAATATTTATTTACACTAAAACAATTCCAAACAAGTGGATCATCTTTCACATCTTTTTCTTCTAAGAATTTAATATCAGTAATTGTTTTTTTTCTTTTTAAAAGATTCACTTGAAAACTAGAAAATTCCTTACAATTACAATCATTGAATAAACAAACATCGCCGTCGCCTTCATCATGATCTTGAGATTCATGACCACAAGTGCATAAATCACCTTTTTTTACATCACTTAGAATTTTTTTTGTATATACACCTAATCTTAGATATGCTTCGCCTCCATGACCTTTTTTAAATCGCTCATAATGTTCAGACTTTGGCAATATTTTAAAAAAAGCTAAATTAGTATCAGGTTTTTGAGAATCAGAACCCATGATAAACCAATAATCATCATCCATTTCTACAAACCTAATTTTGATGGATGAATCTAACCACCAGTGAATAGTATCATGCCATAGTGAGGCAGATTGTTTTCTATCAGTAATTAACGGAACAACATTCATTCTAAGATCATAGTATCGATATGCAACACCTACAAAATCATCAAACCAAGGAATTCTAGAGGAAGTAGACATTGTAGCAAAATGGAGATAGAGTGTATTTATCTGATCTGAATTTACGGTAATACCCTTATATCTGAGTTTTAAAATATAGAGCACATGGTAACTTATAGAACTAGTATGCAAATTGTGGCAGATCTGTTAACAGTTACCCAATTATCAGGACAAGAAGGCATTAAAACAACATCTCTTCTAACAAAAGCAAATTTATCACATTCAAGATTATCTAAATTTTTAGATAATTTAACAGGAGCAGGTCTAATTAACAAAATTGAATATGATGGAAAAAATACTTTTGTGATTACTTCTAAAGGAAGACAATATTTGGATTCATACATAAATTTTTCAAGTATCGCAGAATCATTTGGATTAGAACTTTAAAAACTATTTTTTAGATTTCTTTCGTTTTTCATTAAGTTTTTGTCTTTCTTTTTTATCTTTGTAACCGCTGTAGAAAAGAATCAAGATAATACCGCCGATTGAACCATAAAACAAGGGAAGAAGAGGTTGTTCACGTACTTCTCCAGTAAGGGGAGAAATCCAAGCAATAGGAATTCCCACAACCATNAAAATTAAGATTATTGTAAGATACTTATCCATACAAACTCCATTTTACAAAACCATATATCTTTTTGATTCTAGAGAAAATGATAGAAAAATATGACAAAAATATTAGAAATGATAGGATTGNTTCTTGTAGCAATTATGAGTTTAGGTTTTGTCGGATTACTTCAATCAATAGGAATTCCTATAGGAGCAAGTAATCCACTCTTTTGGGGATGTGCAGGTGGAACTCTGATGATTATAATATACAGAAAAAGAAAAAGAAAACAAGAAGGGAAAGAATAAAAATATTTTAAAAAATATTAGATAATCAATTACATATTAACCGGCAGATCTATTAAGGAGAATTTTAAAAACTATAATAGAATATGTCAGAACAAAGTAAACAATGGTGGAAAGGTTTAGGTAAAGAACTAGAAATAGATATCGAAACCTTTGATGAATAAATTACAGTAATTTCTAAATAATTTTAAAAATATATCAAAAAATAAAAGAGCCTTGAACGGGATCTGAACCCGCGACCTACTGATTACGAATCAGGTGCTCTACCAGACTGAGCTACCAAGGCACGATTGGATAAATTCATCAGAGTTAATAAAAAGCCTTTCAGAATTTGTGGTGATTGAAAAAAACAATTTCAGGAATTAGAGGAGTATTTGGAAAAGATCTGAATTTAAAAGATATAATAGAATTTTCTAACAACTTTTCATCTTTAATTAAGTCACAAAAATGTGTAATTGGTAGAGATACAAGACCTTCAGGAATAATGATACAAGAAGTAATTAGTGCAGTTCTAATGAAAAATGGAATAGATGTTTTTGATTTAGGCATAGTTCCAACTCCAGTGGTGTTTAAAGAAGCAAGAAAATATGGTGCAGGTATTGTTGTTTCGTCTTCACATAACCCAATAGAGTGGAATGGTATGAAATTCATCATAGATGGAAGAGGAGTTAATGAAAAAGAAATTCCTCAAATAATAAATCATCAAGAAATAAAATCAAAAATAGGCAAAATTAAAAAAATTAAATCATCATACATAGAAGATGCAAAAAAAATTATAGGAAAAATAAAGGGTTCACCCAAAATTGCAATAGACATAGGAGGAGGAGCTGCAAAAGATTTTGCATCAGATTTGTTAAAAGATATAGGATGTGAGGTTCAAATCATAAATGAAAAATTATCAGAATGTTCAAGAGGTCCAGATCCAACTTCAGATAAATTAACAGAGTTAGTAAATATTTCAAATGAAAAAGAAATTGGATTTGCATTTGATCTAGATGGAGATCGTTTAGTAGTTGTTAGAAAAGGAAAAAAACAAAGTCCAGATATAACATTAGGTTTAGGAATTGCAAAATCATTAGAATTAGGATACAAAAAATTTGTTTTGAGTATAGATACAAGTGTATCAATTGAAAAATTCATCAAAAAGAAAGGAGGAACGGTTGTAAGATCAAAAGTTGGAGAAGCAAACGTAATTGAAGAAATGTTAAAAATTAATGCCCAAGCAGGTGGAGAAGGAAGTAGTGGGGGATTTATTTTACCAGAATTTAATTATTGTAGAGAAGGTATTCTAACAAGTGGTTTAATATCATCAATGTTAAAAAATACAGGGTTTTCTGAAATTTTAAACTATATGGAAAGTTATTTTCAAATTAGAGAAAAAATTGAAATTAATTCAAATTATCATGATAAAATAATAGAAGATCTAAAAAATAATTTAACAAAAAAATATTCAAAAATAAATACACAAGATGGCATTAAAACAATCATAGATGAAGATACATGGATTTTGATTAGAAAATCAAATACAGAAGACATTATAAGAATTTCAGCAGAATCAAATAATGAAGAAAAATGTAAAATGATAGTCAACAATACAAAACAAATGGTAAAAGAAAGTTATGACAAAATTAGATGAAAATAAAATAATTAAAATTTTTCAAACAAAATTAGGAAATAAAAAATTTATTTCAGAAGATGTTGAAGTATTTACCTTAGGTAAAACCAAGATTGTAGCAAAAACAGATACAATGGTGGAAAGTACAGATATTCCAAAAAAAATGAAACTAACAGATGCAGCAAGAAAAAGTGTAATCGCTTGTGTAAGTGATTTTGCAGCTAAGGGGGTAAAACCAAAATATGGAATTATTTCAATAAATTTACCAAAATCAATTTCACGCATAAAAATAGACAATATTGCAAATGGATTTAAAAAAGCATGTAAAGAATATGATATTTCAATAATTGGCGGAGATACAAATGCAGGAAAAGAAATTGTGTTTAACGTTTGTATTTTTGGAAATTCAAACTCCATAATTACTAGAAAAGGATCCAATAAAGGGGATTTGATATTTGTTACAGGTCCATTTGGGTATACATCAGTAGGACTAGACATATTGTTGAATAATAAAAATCAAAAAAATAATTTTGTAAAAAAAGCTATCAAATCAGTAACAAATCCTAAACCAAATCTTAGTTATGGTTTAAAAAATAAAAAATATTTTTCATCATCAATGGATTCTAGTGATGGATTATCAACTACTTTAAATGAAATGTCAAAACAAAGTAAAAAAAAATTTATTATTAACAATATACCTTCAAATAAAGATTTAGAAAAATACATAAAAAAACAAAAAGGAGATTTAAATTCAATAATATTTCATGGAGGAGAAGAGTATGAATTTATATTTACAATACCTGCAAAATATAAAAAAAATATAATGAAAAATTCAAAATTATCAAAAACACCAATTATTGAAATTGGTTATGTTGTATCAGGAAAAGGGGTTTACCTAAAAGAAAATAACAGAAACATATTGTTAAAAGATTTAGGGTGGAAACATTTCAAATAATCATTCACCATAAGAAAAATCTCTTTCAACATTATTTACAATGTAAAAAATAGATTCAGAAGGTAAAACAGAAATACACTCTTTCATCCATAAATCATCAAAATACAATAATCGTTTCATATCATCGTCTAAAAGTTCATCAGGATCAGAATTAGGATAAAGTGTATGAATTTTGTATCCTTCATTAGCAATTTCTTGGCATTTTTTTTCCAATGGTGATAAAATTATAGCGTCGATCGGAGTTATAGATTGTATCAATACAGAACCCATCAATGCAACAGCAACAACAACTACAATTGCCAATAAAATAATTGAAGCCATCAAAATTACCCAATAAATTACAGTATATGAATAATGAAAAATTTTAAGCCAAAGAATAAGATTGAAACAATTTTAGGAAATCAATGTTTTTTAAACCCTTTAAGATCTGATAAACATTGTCAGAAATTGAAGCCAAAGTAGAAGTACCTGTGGAAACAGCTGAGGTAGCAGTAGAACAAGTAGCTGAGGCAGCAGTAGAACAAGTAGCTGAGGCAGCAGTAGAACAAGTAGCTGAGGCAGCAGTAGAAACACAAAATCAACCAGAGACCAAAAAAGAAGGTCCAGAAAAATGGGGGATTGCTCATATTTACAGTAGTTATAATAATACAATTATCCACATGACAGATCTTACAGGTGGTGAAACAGTCTCCATTAGTTCTGGTGGAATTCACGTAAATGCAGACAGATATGAATCATCACCATTTGCTGCAATGAAAGCTGCAAATGCAGTTGTTGAAGCAACAAGAACAAAAGGATTTACAGGATTTCACATTAAAGTTCGTGCAGTAGGAGGAGTTGGTTCAAGAGTTCCAGGTCCAGGTGCACAAGCAGCTATTAGAGCATTAGCAAGAGGAGGATTCAAAATTGGAAGAATTGACGATGTAACACCAATACCTCATGACACCACTAGAAAGAAAGGTGGAAAAAGAGGAAGAAGAGTTTAGTTAACTAAATTTATTTTCACATTACATCCTCTAGAGATAAAATAATCGCTCATAAATTTAGTAAATCTTCCTGCTTCATCATTTAACTGATATTTTGCAAGTATATCGGAAAATTTTTCAGAGATATTAATTTGTAAATTGGATTTAAACTCTATTTTAAAAAATGTCCAACCAAATCTTGAAGATGGTTTGCTAAGAACATAGTTTGCGTGGCAATTCAAAAGAGTTTCCATATGAGAAAGGTGTTTTTTAATACAGAGTAGATCATCAAGGTAATTTTTTGTTCCAATTTCTAAAGTTATACTCATTTTACATCATCATTATTTGATGTATTACTAAGCTTATCAGTTAAAGATACAAATTTTCCATCTTGTTGAATGTTAATTTTTGTATCCATCCTAATACTCAATCCAATTGAACGAAATAACGCTAATAGTTTACCACCATCAAGAATTTCATTAATTTCACCAGTTTTAATTAATTCAGATAATTTTTCAATCACAACTTTAGTTTCATTTGGGAATTGAAATTCAGCATTTGTTAAAACTTCCAATCCTCTAAAGCCTAATTGTTTAATTAATAGATCTCGAGGATTAACAATTTTATCTTCAGTAGGTTTTGGAGTTTCTTCAATAATTTCACGTGATGAAATATTTTTTTGCATTTCAGCAAGACGTTTAGCCTGTAACCTTTGAAGTTCAGAATCATCATCGCTCAACCTTTAATCACACCTATAGGTATTAATTTTGCAACTTTAGTAGCAATTCCCAAATTATGTGAAACATTAACTACAGAATCAACGTCTTTGTAAGCCTCAGGTGTTTCTTCAACAACTCCATCTCGAGTTAATGCTTTGATAAATATCCCTTTATCATTAAGAGATTTTTTTACATTATCCTCAGTAAAATTTCTTCTAGCCTTTGATCTAGACATAGTTCTTCCTGCACCATGAGCAGTAGAACCAAAACTCAAATCCATAGAATTTGGTTTTCCAAGTAAAATCCAACTNGAAGTTCCCATAGACCCAGGAACTAAAACAGGTTGGCCTAGATCCCTATACCTAGAAGGGATTTCATCACGATTTGAAGGAAATGCTCTTGTTGCACCTTTTCTATGAACAACTAATTTTCGATCCTGGCCATCAACCTTATGTTTTTCTACCTTAGCAATATTATGCGCAACATCATAAACTAATTTCATATCAAGATCAGATTCTGTTTGATTAAATACACGTTCAAATGACTTTCTAGTCCAATGAGTAATCATTTGTCTATTACTCCATGCAAAATTTAATGCAGCAAACATTGCTTTTCTATAAGACTCACCTTCTTCAGAGTTATTTGGAACGCAAGCAAGTTCTCTATCAGGCAGATTAATGTTATATTTTTCCATAGCTTGTTCTGCTACTCGTAGATAATCACTACAAACTTGATGACCAAATCCTCTAGAACCACAATGAATTAAAACGGTAATTGTTCCTTCTTTAATTCCCATTCTACTAGCTGCTTCTTCATCATGTATTTCTGCAACTTTTTGAATTTCAAGAAAATGATTACCAGAACCTAAACTACCAAGTTGAGGAGCTCCTCTCTTTTTTGCTTTATCAGAAACTTTGTTTGGATCAGCATTTAAGATTCTACCATTTTCCTCACAAACATCAGAATCATTTGTTGAACCATATCCATGATCAATAGCCCAGTTAACACCATTTACTAAAACTTCATCAAGTTCTGAATTAGTTAAACGAACTGCACCTTTAGAGCCAACACCAGAAGGTATTGAACTAAACAAATCATTAACTAAATCTTTTAATTTTGAACGAACAGTTTGTTCAGTTAAGTTTGAACGAAGTAGTCTTACTCCACAATTAATATCATATCCAACACCACCAGGACTAATCATTCCTTCTTCAGCATCCATAGCTGCAACCCCACCTACAGGAAAACCATATCCTTCATGACCATCAGGTAAAACAACACTGTGACTAACAATGCCTGGAATAGAAGCAACATTTCGAGCCTGCATAATAGTTCTATCAGATAGCATTTTTTGTAATAATGGCTCATCAGCATAAATTTTTACAGGAACGTTCATCCCAAGACTAGGATCAGCATCAATTTGATATTGATTTTCTCCAATTTTCTTTGGAATATTTGACGACATAAGTATCGGTAAAATTACTTCTCAATCCAATTTAAATCATCAGAAGCATTCTAAAAATAATTTTAAATTAATAAGAATAAAATAAAAATATGATAGATTTTAATCAAAAAATAGTTTGTAGTAGAGTTTAATCATCCAATGATCGCAAAAATAGATGAAAAAATAAGTAGATTTATTTTCTAATATACAGATACCAAAACGATGGCAATTTTACCTATTGATAATGGTCGTTATGGCACCAAAGAAATGATGGAAATTTTTAGTGAGCAAAAGAAAGTGGATTATCAGTTAGAAATTGAAGGGAGCTGCTGCCATCGCCCAAAGTGAAATAGGAATTATTTCAAAAAGCATAGGTAAAGAAATTCACAGAGCGGCAATGTCAGGAAAAATCACTGCAAAAAGAATCAAACAATTAGAAGCAAAAAGTGATCACGATACAGCAGCATTAGTAGAATCACTTAGTGAGAAATGTTCCAAAAGCGCAAGACCTTGGATCCATTATGGTCTTACAAGTAATGATTTAGTTGATACAAGTAATTCAATGCAAATGAGAGATGTATTACAGATCGTTGAACCTAAAGTTGCAAAAATGGCATNAATTCTTGCAAAAAAATCTGCAAAATATGCAAAGATACCAGCAGTAGGCAGAACTCACGGACAACATGCAAGCATTATTTCATTTGGATTAAAATTTGCAAACTGGGCTGCAGAAATGGCAAAACATGTAGAACGAATTGAAGAAATAAAGAAAAGAATTTTGATTTGTAAAACATTAGGAGTTGTGGGAACTGGTTCTTTAATGGGTGCAGAAGCACTAGAAGTACAGAAAAGAGCTGCAAAGAGGTTAAAATTATTTCCAGCAGAAGTTACAACACAAGTTGTTCCTAGAGAAAGATATGCTGAATANGTATTTGAATTAGCATTAATTGGTACAACATTAGAAAAAATTGCAATAGAAATTAGAAATTTACAAAGAACTGAAATTGGAGAAGTTGCAGAACAATTCAAAAAAGGACAAATGGGAAGNAGTGCAGTTCCAGTGAAAAGAAATCCAATAAAGAGTGAGCGAGTATCATCATTATCTAAATTAGTAAGAAGTCAAGTTACAGTTGCATTTGAAAATATTCCACTATGGCATGAAAGAGATCTTTCAAATTCAGCTAATGAAAGATTTGTAATTCCAACAGTTTCAATTTTAGTTGATGAAATGTTAGAAACAATGACNAGAATTNTATCAAATTTAATGGTAAATGAAAAAAGAATTGTAGATAANCTATACATTACAAAAGGACAAATATTTGCAGAATTTGTTTTAGAGGCACTCATCAAAAAAGGCATTCCAAGATTTNTAGCCTATAGGGATGTNCAAAGAGTTGCATTTGAAGCAAATGACAAAGGAATATTNTATAAAGATGCAATTAAAAATGATAAAGCATTCTCTTCAAAATTAACAAATAATGAAATAGATTCAATTTTTGCACCAGAAAAACATCTTGGAGCAGCACCTAAAATCATTAGTAATGTTGAAAAATCAGTTCAGAGAACAATAAAAAAAATTATCTAATTTTTACTAAAGATTTATGAATTTTAGAACCATACTGCAATGCTTTTTTTCTTTTAGTGCAAGAAATTTCTGGAACACCCACATCACTAGCTAATTTACGTATGATATGTTTACGAAATAGATCATCAGAACTATGAATTTTTTCAGAAATAGGAACAGTTTTTGCATACTCTATGAAAGACGTAGACAGTAAAGGTTGTAGAATTTTCACATTAAATTCCGAAGCAACCACATTTACAGCCTTCATCATTTTTAGTTCATTATCTAATTTCAATTCCATAACCTCATTAATTCTAATTTCACCGCCAGAAAAAGATTCACGATATACATTGTATCCACAAAATAATTCATCAATACCGTTACCAGTAATCACAGTATCAAGATTCAAACTTTTTGCAAGTTTAGATACATAATGAAAAGCAATACAGTTTTCATTCCAAGATAAATTATCAGTATCAATCACATTACGAATATTAGAAGTAATTGTAGGAAATGTTTCACCGTCAATTTCTAAAATATGATGGGAATATTTCAGAAATTCATTAACTTCTTTAGAAAATAAAATATCATGAGATTCAGAAAACCCAATAGTAAGCAAAACAACATCAAAACCCATATCTGAACAAATTTTTGAAACTAATGTACTGTCAACACCGCCAGAAAAAGCAATGCCTATTTTCTTTTTTGGCACTATCTCAGAAATAGAATTTTTAATATTTTTTAATAATGTCTGATTTAAGAAATCCATATCACCCACATTAAATCATAGAATTAATTTTACATATATTTCCATAAACTATGTCTAATAAAGAGAAAATAACCATAAACACAATAATAACGAAATGTTTTACTGGAAAATAAAATGGAACCTAAAGATATTTTTAAAAAAAGAAATTTTTCAAAAGTTAATTTTGATTATGAAGAATTAATTGGAAGGAATTTATCAAATGCAAATTTGAGAGAGGTGAATCTCAAAAACAGAGACATACATAACGCAAATTTAAGCGGAGCAGATTTAACGGGAGCAGATTTAAGTGATACAATATTATTTAATGTGAAATTAAGAGGAGCAGATTTACAAAATGTGAATCTTTCAAATGCAAAACTTTGGGATACTGACTTGTATGGGGTTGATCTTACAAATGCAAACATTAGTGGAGCAGATTTATTTTATGCAGATTTAAGAAATGCAGAAATAAAAAATACGAATCTAAGTGGAGTAAATTTAAGACATACAAATTTTGAGGGTGCAATATTTACATCAATAAATTTTACAAATGCAAATTATGACTTAGATACATTAGATACAATTTCAAAANATATAAAATTAATTTTAAAAATGCAAGGAAAATTATGGTAAAATTATTAATAAATTAAGAAAACATGTAATTCGTCAATCTTTTAATCTAACAATAAAAATAATACAATATAATGAGATTATCAGAATTAGAAATAAAAGAAGAATTGAAACAATTATCAGAATGGAGTATAAAAAATGATAAACTACACAAAGAATTTAAATTTGATAATTTCAATCAAGCATTTGGTTTTATGACTAGAGCAGCTATGGAAATTGAAAAAATGAATCATCACCCAGAATGGTTTAATGTGTACAATAGAATCACAATAGAATTAACAACACATGATGCAGGAGGAATTACAAAAAATGATGTCAACCTTGCTAGAATTTTAAATGCATTAGTTTAATGTAAAAAAATTATATTCATTCAGATTATTACAGAATTTATATTATATCCATAATCAAAAAATGTCACATGACTACAAGCCCTATAATTTTAGATTCAGATTTTAAATATATAGACAAAAAGGGAAATTTACTAAAAACAAGAACAGAGTTAACAGTAGCACAAATGCTCACATTTTTAGAAAATGATTACGAGTACAATTATGAAATGACATTAAAAAATGGAGATAAAGTAAATATTGATTTTAAGACGGCTAAAGGATTTATCGAAGTAATTGATAATGATGAAGATATTCAAAAGTATAAACAAATCAAAGAAGATTGTCCAGAAGAAAAAATAATGGCAATTGGACATGCAAAATATGTTGCACAGATTAAAGAATTACAGGACATAGTATTCTACGATAAAACACCACAAACAGGTTCCATATTTTTAGAAGATGCATCATTTTCATTTGATTATGCACACATACTTCCACTAGTTGAAAAATGTTCAATTTTGCACGGACATACCTCATCAGTAATGGTAGAACTTGTAGGACAAATGAAAAATAATTTATTAGTTGATTTTGGAATAGCAAAAAAAATTATTAAAGAAGTTATAAACGAATTTGATCATAAATTTTTCATTAATAGAAAATATCTAAAAAAAGAGGATGAATCGCATTATCAAATTAGTTTTGATGGACCAAAAGGAATGTTTGATTTACAAGTTCCAAAACATACAACATATCTCCTAGAAGGAGAAGCTACAGTTGAAAATCTTTCAAGTGAAATTATAAAATTATTAGCTCCAAAAATGCCTACAAATGTAGAAGCAGTAGGAGTTTACATTTATGAAGGATACAATAAAGGATCACATATAATTTCCAACATCGAAAGATAAAAAATGGAACCTAAAATATCAGAAAAAGCATGGAATCCAGAATTAGAAAAAAATATTCTAAAACAATGGGAAGAAGACAAAATTTATGATTTTACACCTAAAGAAAATAACTTTACAATAGATACACCTCCACCATATCCATCAGGTAGACCATGGCACATTGGTGCAGCTGCACATTATTCACAAATAGACATGATAGCACGAACAGCAAGAATGGCTGGAAAAAATGTGTATTTTCCAATAGGAATTGATAGAAATGGATTACCAGTAGAGCTGTATACTGAAAAAAAACATAAAATTAGAATGAGAGAAACAGAACGAAGTGAATTTCTAGGTCTATGTAAAGAAGCACTAGATGATTTAGAAGCAGAGATGATTTTAATTATGAAAAGTTTAGGAATTAGCGGAGATTTTGCAAATTACTATAGAACAGATTCAGAAGAATATAGAACATTAACACAAACAACATTCATTGACTTATGGAAAAAAGGTCAAGTGTATCTTGCAAATAGACCAAATAATTATGATTGGGTATCAGGGACCACAATTGCAGATGCAGAAATAATTTACGAAGACATACAAACTAAACTTGTTTATATGAAATTTAAAATAAAAGATACAGATCAAGAAATAGTCATTGCAAGTACAAGGCCAGAATTACTTTGTGCATGTAGAACAATTATTGTTAATCCAGAGGATGAAAGATATTCAAAATACATTGGTAAAAAAATAATTGTTCCAATTACCAATGCAGAAGTAGAATTAAGAACGCATCATTCAGCTAAACAAGAATTTGGTTCAGGGGCAGTAATGGTTTGTAGTTATGGTGATCAAAATGATGTCGCATTATTTAGAGAGTTAGAATTAAAGGAAATAATTGCAATTGGGTTGGATGGTAAAATGACAGAAATTGCAGGTCAATATGTAGGATTAAAACCAAAACAAGCAAGAACAAAAATCATAGAGGATTTAGAAACATCAGGATTTGTTGAAAAAATTGAAGATATTGTTCATAGAACTCCAATTTCAGAAAGAAGTAAAATTCCAATTGAAATCATACCAATGGAAGAATATTACCTTAAACAAAAAGAAAAAATTGAAACGGTAAAGAAATTAGGAAAAGAAATAACATTCCACCCAACAATGCACAAGCAAATTTTAATGAATTGGTTAGAATCTATCAACATAGATTGGCCTATTTCAAGAAGAAGATTTTATGGAACTGAAATACCAATTTGGTATTGTAAAAATTGTTCAGAACCACATGTTCCAGAACCTGGAAAATATTATAGGCCTTGGAATCAAAAATGCCCAATAACAAATTGTACAAAATGTAAATCAACTGAATTTGTTGGTGAAGAAAGAACATTTGATACATGGATGGATTCTAGTGTATCCCCACTTTTTTCATAAGTAAATTTAACAGAGATGATGAGTTTTTCAAAAAAGTATACCCTGTATCAATTAGACCACAAGCAAAAGATATTGTGAGAACATGGTTGTATTACACATTATTAAGATGTGAAGAATTAACAGGACAAAAACCATGGTCTGAAGCTTGGGTCATGGGATATGGTCTAGATGAAAAAGGAATGAAAATGAGTAAAAGTAAAGGAAATGCAATAGATCCATTACCAGTAATTGAAAAATTAGGTGCAGATACTTTTAGATTTTGGAGTGCAAGTGAGATTAATCACGGATACGATTTTAGATGTAATGAACAAAAAATTGAATCAACTAAGAAATTTCTAAGTAAATTATGGAATGTTTCCAGATTTTTATCCAGTTTTCCAGTCATTGATTCAGGGGTACCTAACGCATCAGATAAATGGATTTTATCAGAATTAGATAAACTAGTAAAAGAATGTAAAAAAGGTTATGAAGAATATAATTTCTTTATTCCTGCAATTGCAATTAGAGAATTTACATGGAATGTATTTGCAGCACATTACATTGAAATGGTCAAAGCAAGGGCATATGGAATTGAATTTTCAGATGAAGAAAGAGATGGTGCAATATTTACACTACACAAAACACTATCAACTATTTTAAAATTATTAGCTCCAATTACACCATTCATTACAGAACATCTTTGGAAAATATTGTATTCAAATGAAAGTATACATAAACAAAAACAAGTCAATTCAGAAAACATAGAATCTCAAACAAATATCTCTAAAGAAATATCAGAATTTAATTCTAAAGTATGGAATGAAAAAAAATCTCAAAATTTATCTTTGAAAGATTCAATTAAAATTGAAATTCCAGAAATATTAAAACCGTTTGCTAAAGATTTGAAATCTATGCATAATTTATTAGATTAAATAATTTTTAATTATTTATTATTAGTTTTTTAAAGTATTTGCAAGATTAACAAAATATTTGTGTAACGAAGTATCAGTAGTTAATTCAGGATGAAATGCAACTCCAATTATATTGTCTTTTTTAACAGCGATGATTTTTTCATTAAACTTTGATAAAATTTCTACATCAGAACCAACATCAGAAATCGATGGAGCTCTAATGAAAACTCCATTAAATGTGGGAATTCCAAGAGAAGTTAAAGAAATATCAGTTTCAAAAGATTCTCGTTGTCGTCCAAAGGAATTTCGTTCTAATTTAATATCAAGAATTTCCAATAGAGGTTGATCAATTTTACCTACAACTTTATCTTGAGCAGTTTTTGACAACATTACCATTCCAGCACAAATTCCCAATACAGGCATCCCTTGTTCAATTTTTTCTTTTAAAATTTTAATGTTCCATTAGCTAAAGAGAGTTGTCCAATAGTAGTACTTTCACCACCTGGAATTATGAGACCATCAACTTGAGAGATTTCATCAGGAGTTCTAACACTAGTAACAGTACCATCGATATCCAATGCATTAATAGCAGATTGTACAGAAAGAATATTTTCCAGAATATCGCCCTGAATAGATAAAACACCGAGATTAAGACTCATGCTGAACCACCACGATCTTGCATACGTAAGTCTAAGGTTTTAACATCCAATCCAAGCATAGATTGTCTTTCATCAATCATTTTTTGAGCTTCCTTTACTTTATCAGATTCATTCCAAAAAGTAGTTGCTAAAACAATTGCATTTGCTCTTTCTTGTGCATCATCAGCATTAAAAATTCCAGAACCAACAAAGATACCATCACATCCAAGAGACATCAAATATGCTGCATCAGCTGGAGTTGCAATTCCACCTGCTGCAAAATTTACAACAGGTAATCTTCCAAGTTTTGCAGTTTGCTCTACAATATCATAAGAGACTTTGAATTCCCTAGCAATTCGAACTAAATCTTGATTATCTCCAGAATCATAAATTGATTTAATAGTTCTTAATTCATCATTAACTTTTTTAATATGAGTAATAGCTTCTGCAACATTTCCAGTTCCAGGTTCACCTTTTGTTCTAATCATAGAAGCACCCTCTTCAATTCGTCTTAAAGCTTCAGCCAAAGATCGTGCACCATTTACAACAGGTGTTGTAAAATCCCATTTCCAAATATGGTGTAATTCATCAGCAGGAGTTAAAACTTCAGACTCATCAATCATATCAACATCAGTTTCTTGTAAAACTAATGCCTCATTGACATGACCAATTCGGCATTTTGCCATTACAGGAATAGTTACAGAATCCATAATTTCTTCAATAATTCTAATACTTGCAGTACGTGCAACACCACCAGCTTTTCGAACTTCAGAAGGAAGTTTATCTAAAACCATTACTGAAACCGCACCAGCTTCTTGAGCAATTAATGCTTGCTCAACATTTGTAACATCCATTACAACACCATTTTTTTGCATATGAGCAAATCCACGTTTTAGAGTAGATGAACCACGTAAAGTATCAACAGAGTTTAATTTTTCAGAAATAATTCCTTTAGCATTTGTTCTTTCCCCATATAATGGAAGCATGTATCAATTTTTGATAAAGACTATTTGTACCTATTCACTAATTTCGAACATTATTTTATCCAACTCAGATTCAACCATGGCAATTATAGGTGGAATAAAATCAGGAGTTGCATTTGTTTCAGGCCAATGAATTTGATTTACTTGTCCGTTAAGTGTAATTTTAACAGAAGATTTTTGATAATCAGTTACGTTTTCAAAAATGGAAAATGAATTAGAAGGTATTGCTATAAAACCTGTTTCTTTGATAAGAGCTTTAATTTTATCCAAATTTTTTTCATCAATATTTGAGCGAATATCAGGTTGAGGATAACCCTTTTCAGTTATGGTGTATTTTGTATCTCCGTTATTTTTTATTAAAAGAATTTCAGTTTTTTGTGCACCAATTCTTTCAGTAATACCATTGGATATTTTTTTTAATTGATGTTTAGTATATTCTATTTCAATTTTATCAAAAGAATGTGCAGCAGATATAGGAATTTCATTTTTTGTGATTAATGGAACTGAAATTAATAATGCAACAATTACTGGAATTGCTCCTAAAAGAAAGTAAATTGGTTTTGCCATAATTGCTTATCAATAAGAAACTAACGATTATTGCAAATAAATCTTGATTAAAAATAAGTTAAAATTCAAGCAAAATGTTTCGATTCTTGTGGGTTCGTAGCCTAGCCTGGTAGGGCGATGGTCTCCAAAACCATCGATCGTCGGTTCAAATCCGATCGGGCCCACTTCAAATGTTATGTCTTATTTCGAAGTACGTTTAATGCAGAGCCATGTTTGAACCATTCAATTTGTGACTTGTTGTAAGAATGATTTAAAAGAATTTGTTCTTTAGATTCATTGTTATGAGTAATAGTACATGTAACTTGTTTTCCAGGTTGTAATTCATTCAAATTAATCAAACTAATTTTATCATCTTCAAGAATTTTCTCATAATCATCAGGTTCACTAAAAGTTAATGCTAGAACACCTTGTTTTTTCAAATTTGTTTCATGAATTCTTGCTAAACTTTTTGTGATTACAGCAACACATCCCAAATAACGAGGAGTCATAGCAGCATGTTCTCTACTGCTTCCCTCACCATAATTATTATCTCCAATAATTACCCAGTTGAATCCTTGTTGTTTATACTGTCTAGCAATTTTTGAAAAAGATTCAATTTTATTATTTAAAATATTTTTACCTTGACCTACTTCATCATTAAAAGCATTAACAGCACCTAACAACATATTATCACTGAGATTATCTAAATGGCCTCTAAGAGATAACCATGCACCTGCAGGAGAAATATGATCAGTAGTACATTTTCCTTTTGCTTTAACCATTATAGGAAGTTCAACAAAATCAGAACCATTCCATTTAGTGAATGGTTCCAAACGTTGAAGACGTTTACTATTAGGATCAATTACCACAGGAGTATTACTTGAATCAGTAGGAGGTGCAACAAAAATATTATCAGGAATCATGAATCCTTCTTCAGGAACTTCAGGCAATTTTTGGCGGTTCTAATTTGAATTTACTTCCATCAGCAGCAACAAGATCATCTTTTAGAGGATTGAAAGATAATCGTCCTCCAAGTGCTAATGCAATTATCATTTCAGGACTACCAATAAAATTCAAAGTAGATCTTTGACCATCATTTCTACCAGGGAAATTTCTGTTAAATGTGGTAACGATAGAATTTTTTTTATTTTTTTCTAATTCAGGTCTATTCCATTGCCCAATACACGGACCACATGCATTTGCCAAAACAGTTGCTCCAATATCTTTTAGAGAATCCATTTGACCATCTCTTTCAATAGTACCTCTAATTTGTTCAGAACCAGGAGTTACAAGTAATGGTATTTTTGATTTGATTCCTTTAGATTTTGCTTGTTGAGCCAAACTTGCAGCTCTAGACATATCCTCATAAGAAGAATTAGTACAACTTCCAATTAATGCAACAGAAATTGGATCAGCATAATCATTAGATGTTACATCATCAGCAAGTTCAGAAATTGATCTTGCTAAATCAGGTGTATGAGGTCCAGCAATATGAGGTTCTAAAGTAGATAAATTAATTTCAATTATTTTATCAAAGAACTTTTCAGGATTTGATTCAACTTCAGGATCTGCAACTAACAATTCCTTATTTTGATTTGCAAGTTCTGCAATGTCTTTTCTATTAGTGTATTTTAGATAAGTTTCCATTCGTTCATCATATGGAAATACAGAACAAGTTGCTCCAATTTCTGCACCCATATTTGTAATAGTAGCTTTTCCAGTACAACTAATGGATTTTGTACCTGGACCAAAATATTCAACAATAGCATTTGTTCCACCAGAAACAGTTAGTTCTTCAGCAACTTTTAAAATAATATCTTTTGGTGCAGTCCAACCATCAAGTTTACCAGTTAATTTGATACCAACTCTTTTTGGATAAAGTAATTCCCAAGGTAGTCCAGCCATAGTTTCTGCAGCGTCTAAACCTCCAACACCAATTGCAATCATTCCAAGACCACCAGCATTAGGAGTATGCGAATCAGTTCCAATCATTAATCCACCAGGAAATGCATAATTTTCAAGAACTACTTGATGAATAATTCCTGCACCTGGTTTCCAAAATCCACATCCATATTTTGCAGNTGCAGATTGTAAAAATTTAAAGACCTCACTATTTTCATCTAACGAAACTTTCATATCAATATCTCCTTGAACTTCTGCTCGGATTAAATGGTCACAATGAACAGTAGTGGGCAATGACACTTGAGTTAATTCAGCTTGCATAAATTGAAGCATTACCATTTGTCCAGTAACATCTTGTAAGGCAACTCTATCAGGTTTTAGAAAAACATAATCCTTTCCACCTGAGAAATTTGTTTCATTAATTTCATTGAAATGACCCGATAGAATTTTTTCAGTAAGAGTGAGAGGTCGTCCCACAACATTTCTAAATTTTGTAATATTTTTAGTTAATTTAGAATAAACATTAGAAACAAGTTCAGCAGTAGTAGAAGTTTCCATAATATCAAAGAAATTCTTCCCGAATTTAATATTTACAATTTAGAAATAGAAAAAAAATGGTAAATTAGGCACGTTAATTCTCAACAATTATAAGCCAACCTCATCTTTCTAATGCGTTGTCAATTAATTCAAAATTTTCTAAAAAAGGATTGCAATATGGTCAATAAAGGATTTCCAAAATTTGGAATGTCTCAAGCAGGTTCATTTGTTGCTGCATTAAAAAATTATAATTTACCAGATTTCATTTTAGTTTTGATTGCCAAAGAATGTAAATCAGAATTACTTGAAAGAGGTAGAATTGATGACAGATTACAAAGTATGAATGATGATGCATTACATCTATTGCATAAAGTCTTTGTAGGTTGTGAAGAAGATGATGCAGGAAAATTTGCACAGTATAGATTTTTTGCATATGTTTCAAGTATGTATCACAAATGTGAAGTTTTAATTAATGAAACCATACCAGGAGCCACAGGTAAAAATCACAAAATTCTAGTGGCAGTAAAAAATAATGGAATGTATATTGCAGTTGCACATAACAAAGCAAAGGGTAATCCAGTTAATCAAAAAGAAACAGATAAATTTTATGAAACGGTCGACGATATTAAAAAAGGAGATCATGGAACTATGCTAACAGATGCAGTGTATGGTTCATCAGTAGGTTTTAGAAAAGAGGCATTAATAGCTCTTCAAGAATTAAGTAAATCAAGAGACAATGATCCTGAAAATAAATTAGATTTTAAAACTGCTAATTTTGAAAACAATATTTATTCAGTTACAAAGTGTTAATATTTTAAAAATAATTAATTTTTAAATTTACTAATATCCATAGTCAAGAACATAGGCTTGTCTTCAGTGTTTTGAAAGTCTGCACCATATTGTTGAAATTCTAATTGATCATAGAAATGTTTTGTCCATACATCATGAACATCATGAATGTATTTTTTGTGTTTTTTAATTCTTAACATTTCATGAAGAATTTCATGAGAAACAGTTGTACAATTTTTTTCAGCCAAAAATAAGACATCATTAGATTCTTTTGGAGATTGCCAAAATGCCATTCCAAAATTTTCTGCATGATAACCTTCACAAGTACAATCAGTCCATATGGGTCTAAAATGGGTTAAGTAAAAATGGTAAACATCTTTTCCTCGTTGTTCATGATCACGTACTAATGTATGAGTATCAATTTTTTGAAAAATACTTCTAGGTTTTGTAATTAATTCATCACATTGAATTTCATAATCTATTCCAAAATTTTCATTAATCCATACTTTATAAAATTGAGCCATTTTTTTCACATACTCAAATTCAAATTTTCGTTTTTGTCGATCTTCTTCTTTTACAACAAAAATAAAATGTAGAATCATAATTAGAAAAAAGGTGTTTTAGGTTTGACCGTCAATACCCATAAGGGTTAGAGTAGAACGAATCTTTTCAATTTTTCTGATTTTCCAGGTAATTGTTTCTCGTAGTTTTTCAACTGTATCAGATTCAATCTTGGCCAAAATATCATATGCACCAAAAGTTCCATGAACTTCTTTTACACCATCTAAGCCCTTTAGTTGCTGAATAATAGCTTCCTCAGAACCTAGTTCACAGTTTATTAAAACATAAGCTGTTGCCATACAATAAGAAAATAATTCTACTATATCAATAAACCTATTACATTTAGTCTTGAGAAATTTTTAGAATTTCATCCCAAATAGATTTTGGTACAGGCATTACAGATAATCTTGAAATTCTAACAAGTTCCCAATCTTTAAATTTTTTATTATTTTTGATTTCAGAAAGTGTTACAGGTCTTTTTAGAGTTTTTTTATATTTTACATCAACGACAATAAAACGTTCAATTTCCTCTTTTGGATTAGGNTAAGGTTTTGAGATAACTTGCATGATTCCTATTACTTGTCTTTCATCACCAGTATGATAAAAAAAAATTAGATCACCAGATTTCATGTTTCTCATATGTTTTAATGCTAAATTATTATGAACCCCATCCCAAATAGTTGTCTTATCTTTTTTTAGTTGTTCAAAATTATATCCTCTAGGTCCACTAGGTTCTTGTTTTGCTAACCAATAATTCATCATTATGATATTTTAGTCATGGCTAACGTTTAATGGTTTTTGAATGGATTTAATGTTCCCCGGTTCTGACTCGCAAAATTTCATTGGACATAGCCATACGCCTCATCACGTTCTGAAACCGGGGTTGCCCATAATGTAGCACACCTGGGTGAATTAGAAATCATTGGTATCGATTACGATCAGCGTCATCCTATTCCGTATATGTGCCTGCTCTTGGGCGATTAATCATTAGATAAACCTACTAAAAACTATTAAAAATTTATTAAAAAAGAAGTAAAATTTTGTCGTATATTTAGAAATTAGAAATCAAAAGAAATTTTTACTTGGATTGATAATTATGATTTTAGGATCATTTGTAATAGTTTTGGATTATCCTCAAGTTCAATATTTCTATTATTTAGAAAATAATACTTCTCAAACATTAGAAAAAGATAGAATAGAAATTTATCAAAAAATTCTCATCAAATTTAATTGAAATAATACTTTTGGTGTTAGGAATTTTTTTAATTTTAATATCAATTTTTGAGGGATTTGAAAATAGAATCAGATAAAGAAATTTCAAATCCAACTACAGGTACACGGATTTTATAATTATCAATAATTTTAGAATCAATCTCACCGATAATTCCAATAATATTTTTATTAAAAATAATATTAGCACAATGACCATTTTTAAAACTAGAATCAATTACAGTTTTAGTTTCAATTTGAATTCCAAATCCAATTTTTAATACAGTTTGTAACACAGATTTAATTTCAGTGAAATTTGCATCTTTATGAGCACTAATAACAGCAAGGTTAGTTTTTTCAGATATTGGATTATCTAAATTAAAAATACTTCCAGTTTCAAACATTTTTTGAGGATAAGATTCATGGATATTTCTTGAAAGATTTTCTATTAAACCAGGAAGTATAGAATCACGAAGAATAGTATGCTCCTGACTTTTTGAATCAAGTACAGAAATAATTTTTTTAGAATCTCTATTAGTCATATCATATAAGACACGTTTACTACTCAAACTAGAATTCAATGCCTCAAGAAATCCCAATCCAATCATAGTTTGATCTAAAGATTTCAACTGAAGAGATAGGGGATTAGTCTGACCAATAGTTTGAGAGGGAGATATCGTAGGCTCAAAATTCTGAATGCCGTAACCTAAAGCAACCTCTTCAACTAAATCCATTGGACCAAAAATATCAAATCTATATGCAGGAATTGAACAAATAATCTTTTTTCCTTTAGATAGTGCAGTTAGTCTAGATTTTTTTAATGAAGTAATTATTTTTGTGGTATTAAGATTTAAACCAAGAGTTTGATTAATCAAAGAAGGATCAACAATCATTTTCTTTTCTTGAAGTTTAGGTGAAGAATTTTTTGCTCCAGAAATTTGAATATGTTCTAAAGTAAATCCGGCACTTTGTAAAACAGTTGCAACAACTGAAAGCATGTCTTCAGCATCATCTTTATTGATTCCAGTTACTTCAACAAAGAGATTTTTGGTTTTTGTGGTAACAGTAGTAATTGCAGCATTAATAATTGGAGGAAAAGAAACTGTGTTTTTATTTGCATCCACAATAATTGGTACTTGAGAAGATTGTCCAAGAAGAGAACCATAATCTTTACCTGTTTCAGTATCACTAAGAATTTTAGAAATTGAAAGTTCTTTTTCAGAATTTAATGGAATAAATTTATGATTTTTAGTTGTTGTAGTATAGATTAAAGGAAAAGAAATTTTATCCAAGTCATGTATTCCAATAGAAGATTTTTTTCTTTTTCTTCCAATTCCAAAATGAAGATCCTCCTGCATAGTCATTAATTGTTTAATGGTTTTATCATCAATTTTGCCATTTTTAGCAATAATTCCAGTCACGAATGGACGAATTTTGGAGACAGTTGGTTTGACAGTTATATGATAATTATTAGATTTTTTGATAGTTAGTTTTACTGAGCCAATTTTTATTCCAAGCAATCCTTGCAAACCAAGTGCAATTCCATAATCAGTTGAATAGTCTGGACGATTTGGACTATATTCAATTCGAACTAGATCTTTATCTTCAGATTCAATATCCAATCCTAGAAAAGGTAATGAGTCAGAAATTTGTTTTTTAGAAACCTTGCCAATCAATTTTTGGAGACGAGAGTAAGATAATTCAATTACTGGCATTTTGTGTTACTCCTTAACCATCCCAAATTATTATTGTAAAACTCTCTTACATCATCTAAATCATATTTTAACATAGCAATTCTCTCAATACCACCACCCCATGCCAAAACAGGTTTAGTGATTCCAAGAGGTTTAGTAACTTCAGGTCTAAAAATGCCCATTCCAAATAATTCAATCCACTTTCCTAATTTTTCATTGTAAACCATAGTTTGAAGAGAGGGTTCAGTGTATGGGAAAAAAGTTGGCCAAAATTTGATTTTAGTAATTCCAATTCGTTTATAGAATTCTCTTTGAATTCCCATTAAATTTCTCAAATTAGCATCTTTTCCAACAACAATGCCTTCTATTTGATTAAATTCAACAAGATGTTTGTAACTAACTTTTTCATTTCTAAATACACGTCCCAATGAAAAAATTCGTGCTTCATCAGGCTTATTTTCAGCTAAATGTTTAATCGTTACACAAGTAGTATGAGTTCTTAAAACCATTTTACGAGCTTCATTGATGTCCCATTGATATCGCCAATTTTTCTTATGAGAATCAGAAACTTGTCTAATCTGTTCTGCAGTTCCAATTTTTTTAGCAGAAATATTATCTAAGAAAAAAGTATCTTGTAATTCTCTTGCAGGGTGATCCTGAGGAGTAAATAAAGCATCAAAATTCCAAAAACTAGATTGAGTCATATTTCCAAATATTTCTGAAAAACCTAGTGTAACAAAAATTTCACGTATTTCATCAATGGTGTCTTTTAATGGATGTGTTCTTGCAACAAAAAGTTCAGGCACTTTAGCTTCAACATCTATTGCTCCAGAAATATTTGAGACATCAATAGACTTTGCAGAATTAGTTAAACTAATTTTTTTAGATTTTACAATATCTTCAACAATAAAATCAGGACGTTTCAAAAGATCAGTTAAATCAGCAATATCAAGTTCACCTTTGGATAATTTACCACTTCCAATTTGTTGAAGAGTTTTTTCACCAGGTAATATAGAAGGAATTGTTTTGAGAATAATTTCATCAGAGGAAGTTTCAATCCAATTGTTTTTTCTACACAAACCCATTGCAGGTCCAAAAATGAATCCCAATTGTTTTTGTAAATCAAATAATTTTCTGGGTCCATTTTTAACTAAATTTAATAATCTTCGTTCAGGTAATCCATTTTCAAAGGAATCTAAACCATTTTTACCCAAACTCAAAGTACTACTTTTTGATTCATCAACTATAGCCAAATTTTTTAATTTTAGCCACTCAATTCCACGTCTAATTTGATCTGGTAAAAGTTCAGTAGATTTTTCAAGTGTTTCAGGAGTTTGTAATGGATTTTCCTTTAAAGAAGCAATAATTTTTTTTTCAATATCATGAAAAACTTGTGACAATAGATCAAAGATCGAAAAAGACTTTTTAAACCTTAACCCAAGTCATGTTGAATGCCAGCTGATGAATTCATTGTAACTCCTTGGCATGTTGAAGGAGATATCGATTATGATAAACTAATTAAAAAATTTGGGACTCAAAAAATAACACAAGAATTACTTGAGAAAATTAAGAACATAACAAATGAGGATCATTTTATGCTTAGAAGAGGGATATTCTTCTCACATAGAGAAATGAATAGAATTTTAGAAGATTATGAAAAAGGAAATGAATTTTTTCTGTATACTGGAAGAGGCCCATCAGGTCATACGCACATAGGCCATTTGGTACCATGGGTATTTGCAAAATGGTTACAAGATAAATTTGATGTAAATTTGTATTTTCAATTAACTGATGATGAGAAATTTTATTCAAAAACAAATTTGACTTTAGAGGAAACTAACAAATTTGCATATGAAAATGCCCTAGATTTCATAGCATTAGGTTTCAATCCAGAAAAAACAAAAATTATTATCAACACAAAAAATATTCAAACATTATATCCAATTGCAGCTCAAGTTGCAAAAAAAATTAATTTTTCAAATACAAAAGCAACATTTGGATTTACCAATGAAACAAATATTGGAATGATTTTCTACACATCTTTACAATCAGCTCCATGTTTTATAGAAGATAAACCAGTTTTGATACCTTTAGGAGTAGACCAAGATCCACACTTTAGATTAACAAGAGATATTGCACAAAAAATTGGAAAACAAAAACCAGCATTAATTCACAATATTATGATTCCTGCATTAACAGGGCCTGGAGGAAAAATGTCAGCATCAGATGAGAAGGGAACAATTTACACAACAGATACACCAGATATTGTAAAAAAGAAAATTAACAAATTTGCATTTTCAGGAGGACAGCCAGATATTGAGCAACACAGAAAACTAGGTGGAAATCCAGATATTGATGTATCATATCAATACCTGAGAATATTTTTTGAGCCGGATGATAGCAAATTAAAGAAAATTTATGAAGATTACAAATCAGGAAAATTACTTTCAGGAGAACTAAAAGCAATTTTAATTGAAAAAATTAATGAATTTCTTAAAATACATCAAGAAAAACGAGAAAAAGCAAAACAGCAAATAGAACAATTTCTTTTAAAGAATAAATGAAAATTAGCATAACATGTGATGATGAATATGAAGCTCAGAAATTAATGAGTCTTATTTTCATAAAAGAAGATAAAGAAACATACGTTACAGGAATTTTAAACATTATAAAAAATGAAATGGTTATTTCATTGAAGGATAAATCAGCTCATAGTATTTTACTTAAAGATGAAGAGAATGTTGAAAAATTTGCAGATTTTATACAATCAGTAATAGACAAAGAACATAATTTGATATCAACAAAAAAGATTAAATCGATTATTGAAATTACCAAAGAATAATAAAATAAGTTAAAAATTATCTAGGGAAATATTTACTTCTTTTAGAATTAGATCTTGGACGTTCTTCTTGGGGTTTAGGAGTAGGTTTAACAGTATCATTACAATTTGAGCAGAATACTTTAAGTTCCTTCTTAGCAATATCAGGTGCAGAAATATATTTTCCCCAAGATGCAGCTTTAGTACCACGTCTAGTATCACCAGATAAATGATTATCATTTGCATCACAAATACCTAAAGATCGTTCATCATTAGAGCCACAACTAGAACAAGTTTTTCCACCTAAAATTTCATATAATTTTTTTTGTAATGATTCATTGAATTTAGCAGAACCACCAGAATAGAAACTTTCTTGTTTTCTCAAAAGTTTATCACTTTTTCCTCTACTTGATCTAGAATTATCTCTTGAATNTCTTGAACCTCTGTCGTCTCTAGAATATCTTGAACCTCTGTCGTCTCTTGATGGTCTATCATCACCAGAATCATCTGGTTTGTATTTTCTAAAACAATCACTACAGTAAACGGGTTTATCATTTCTTGGAACAAATGGAACTGTACATTCAACATTGCAATCAGAACAAGTTACAGTTGTATCTTGTCTATCGTTATCTCTTGAAT
>JGI26252J51714_1000286_pt1 | contig 31662 bp, 19 predicted proteins | sample SaaInlLV_10m_DNA_4_FD_51714 | JGI IMG/M metagenome (IMG submission 51714)
AATATCTCCTTATTAACAAGAATGAACCAATAATTAACAGCAAGATTATTAATAACTTAAACCAAAAGAATATAGTTTCATTATTGTAATAAAACCTTTCTTCTCTTATAAGTTCACCAAAGAATTCTTCTTCCTCTATTTTGACTAATTGAATCTGACCTGTTTGGTTAATAGAAAAAAAACAGTAAAATATACCTTCATTATAGAAATTTGACATATGTGGGTTTAATTTTGATTGATATGAAGACTTCCTATAAACACTTACATTGTTTTGTTTAATGTCAATAACCATAACTTCATCCGAATGGATATCAAGTAAAACCACTTTATCCCCATAATTTATAGTATAGTCAATCTTAGCAAAGTCAATTTTCAATTCACCAACTTCCTCCCAAACTAGTTCTCTAATGTTAAACTTCCATAGTTGATCACTAAAAAACAGTTCATTTTGAGTTAAACGGATTTAACTCCTCCCCACCATAAACATAAAATTCATCATTAATTATTTGGACAATACTATTCATGGATCCTTGAGGTAATACTTTTGTGTTGATGGGTTCAACTTTTTCCCATTCGTTGATAATAAAGTTATAATATGTAAAAAAGTTTCTAGTTTCCCAGAATCCGTATCCTCCATATCTGAAAATAGTATGATTATATGAGAATATAGATGAGTTGATCTGCATTTTGTGTGTAAAAGAATTATCGATTCTTTTAAATTGATTTCCATTTAACTCAAAAATCATTCCTCCATTCCTTTCTAAAAGATAAATTTTATCCTTTATTATAATCTCATGGACTCCACTATAATCCAAATAAAATGAGGAGTCGATTGGAGTTTTGGTTTTAATATTTAGTGTGTTCAAGTCGATAGTGACAAATTCATATTGTGAAACCAAATGGATCTCATCTAATTCTTTTACAAAGGACGAAATATAATTATGAGATTGAGTTGATAAATTTAATGGTTGGCTACAAAGGGATGTACTTATAAAAATCATAATGAAAAAAACTAAATTCTTCATATAGAATCATTTAGAATTAAAAGACTACTCACACCCCCACAATTTTGGTTTTGGAATTTTAGGTATTAGTAGGTTTGAAATAATAATGTAAATATATAAAAATTGTCAAATCTTGTACACTGGGTGATATATATTATAAAGAGACAGTGATTGAAACCCAATATTCCCTATCAAGAATGTGTTTTTCAATGAGAAGGTCTATAAAAGGATACACTCTTTCCATCTTAACGATACCATAGCATTAGGTTTCTTGTAACTAAGGAAAAAGAAAAACACTTTTTCCTAGTAAAGTCGGTTTTTATATCGAGGTCGACTTTTTTACTGTTGAAATTATTTTGTAAAGGTGTTGTATAATAGTTTACTTCATGTGTTTCATAATAATTTTTAATAGTTTCTCTGGTGGTAGTTTCTCCAATAATCTTTGGATATTATCTTCCTCTAACTTATCAATTTGATTCTTGTAAAGTTCTTTACCTTTATAAATATCTTCATCAATAACAGAAACATATCTTTGGAATGAACTGAGAGTTTTATGTCCTGATAGTTTCATAATACTCCAGTTATCCATTGTCCCTAATTCCAATAAGTTCTTAACGAAACTACGACGTCCACAATGAGAAGACAACAATTCCCACGTAAATCTATCCCTTTTTGATTCACCCCTAATATCAGTACCTACTAGGATTTCTCTTTTAACCAATCTATTAAACTTAAGTTCTTTACCTATCTCTTTTAGATGTTTATTTAATTTTTGTTGTGAGTAATTAGGAAATAAAGGTTGTTGTAAAGATTTACCTTTAGAATACTTCATAAATATTCCTAAAGAAATTGGATTTTCAGGTACCCTAACAATGTTTTTGGTTTTTTCCATTATCCATGTAAAATAACTTGGTTGAATTTTGAACATACCAACATTCATTTTATGAATATCTCCCCATCTACTACCTGTGGAACACTGAAAAGTAAATATGTCTTTAACCAATTCCATATTATTACGAAAAATAACATTTCCTTTACTATCGTAATCTTTGATTTCAACAACATTTGGATATGTTTTCGGGTAATCATATCCCTTGAATTCATACATCCGTTTTACTTCATCACTATTAAGATAAACCAATATATCATTAGTTATTTCTTTTAGTTTTTTGAATTTTTTATCTTCGGAAATATATCTTTCTTCTTTACACCAACTCAGAAATATTTTAAGATGGGTAAATAATTTATTCACATAATTGTTAGATAACCCAACCACTTTTGTTGTTTTATCTGGTTGGTTATGGATTTCAACATCCAAACAGTAATTCTTAAAATCTCTTTCAAATTTTCCAAAAATAATGTAATCAAACGATAATTTATGTTTGGTTGATTTTTGAAAATCTTTTAATTTGTTTTCTAATGTATACAGAGTTTTAACATAACCTCTCTTAAATCGTGACTTTTCATTGAGGAACTCTTCATATGACTTCCAAAAACTTTTGGATTTGGGTTGTTTCTTTATTTTAATTTCACTTTTAACATCGTAAAGAGTTTTTACCACATCTGGAGTGGGAATATCTCCTTCTTCAACGATTTCAGTAATTATATTCTCAATCTTTTTTGTTTTAGTGACTATTTCTCGTTGAATATTAACATAATTTGGACAACGGGATGATATATTACCAGATTTCCAATACTTTTGTTCAATATATATTTGAGTAGGAAATCTTTTATATGAACCTTTATATATGTATTTAATGTGAATAGGAGAGACTAATTTGTTTTGAACTTTTTTACTATCTGATTTAATTAATACTAGAGAAATTCCCATATCTATATTTTCAAAAAATCAAAGATATGAAATCAATTGTAATAATCTTAAAAAAAAGGTATGATTCCATACCTTTTTCGGGTATGATTGACGTTTTGGTATTTTTAATAAACTGTAAATCAATACGTTAAGGTGGTGGTTCATGTTTTGTCACTCCGACTAAAAGTCTCTCATTTTGAGAGGCTTTTTTTGTTTAACCGATTTGCTATCACGAAGATATTGGCAAATTCTAAAATAGATACTGGAATATAATTGCTAATCGTTTGCTTTGTTTTTTAACAATGGAACAAATCTAAACACTCCAAACTCTTCTTCTTTTAAATCTCCATTTTCTAACTTGGTTATTTTTATCATTGTTTGAATCTCTGTTTTCCCAAGAGGTACAACTAATATACCGCCAGGTTTTAGCTGTTTTATAAGCTCCTTGGATATCTCTGGTGCAGCGGCAGTGATTAATATTCTATCATAGGGAGCAAAGGAAGGTACTCCTTTGTTGCCATCTCCGTAAAAAAACCTCACCTTATAGCCCAACTCTGATATGAACTCTTTTGTTTTATGGTATAATTTTTTCTGACGTTCAATACTGAATACCTTAGCCCCAATTTCTTCCAATACACAAGCCTGGTAGCCTGAGCCTGAGCCAATTTCAAGTACCTTTTGACCTTTTCTTACATCCAGAATTTCTGTTTGAAAAGCAACAGTATATGGTTGTGAAATGGTTTGTCCAGATCCAATGGGAAATGGTTTATCATCATAGGCAAATTCCAAAAATGATGAGTCTAAAAATAGGTGTCTAGGCACTCTATTCATAGCGCTAAGTATATTTTCATTTGAAATACCCTTATTTCTTATGCTGTCCACAAGTCTTTTTCGCATTCCCTTGTGCCGATAGGTGTCAACCATAATATTTAACCATAATTTTGTGCTAAAATAGGAATATTGACAGCAAGAAAACTTACTTTTGTCAAAATTTATAAACCATGTTGAAAATAGGATTGTTAGGTGCTGGTCATTTGGGAAAAATCCATCTTAAATGTATTAAGCAAATCGATGATATAGAGCTGGTTGGTTTTTATGATACAAATGAAGAGACTAGGAAGGCTGTTGAAGAAGAGTTTGATGTAAAAGCTTACGGAACCATTGAAGACTTAATGGATGTCGTTGATGCTGTTGATATTGTTACACCTACTGTGAGCCATTTTAATTGTGCTAAAACAGCAATAGAAAATAATAAGCATGTATTTATTGAAAAACCAATAGCTACGTCACCAGAAGAAGCCAGAGAATTGATAGAGCTTGCCAGTAATAAGAATATAAAAGTTCAAGTGGGTCATGTTGAAAGGTTTAACCCAGCTTTTATTTCCGCCAAAGACATGATAAGTGAACCAAAATTTATTGAAAGTCACCGATTAGCACTATTTAATCCCAGGGGTACTGATGTGCCAGTGGTTCTTGACCTTATGATACATGATATTGACATTGTTCTATGTGCATTAGAATCAAATGTTAAAAAAGTTAGTGCCAGTGGTGTTAACGTTGTTAGTGATACCCCTGATATTGCAAATGCCAGATTAGAGTTTGAAAACGGAGCTGTTGCCAACTTAACTGCTAGTCGGATTTCACTTAAAAATATGCGTAAAACACGAATATTTCAACGTGATGCATACATATCAATTGATTTTCTTGATAAGAAATCTGAAGTTGTAAGAATGGAAGAACTAGATGGTGAGCCTGATGACCCAATGGCAATGGTTTTAGACTTGGGGCCAGATAAGAAAAAAAGAAGAATTTATTTTGACAAACCTGAGGTAGCAAACCTAAATGCAATTGTTGAAGAGCTTAAGAGTTTTAATTTATCAATTATAAACGACTCAATACCAACAGTAACGATAGAAGATGGCTATAATGCACTGAATGTTGCCCATATGATTATGGAAGATATTGAGAGGAACTCTCAAAAGTGATACAAAAGTATCAACGCTCACAATAAGGTATAAAATTGGCCGTTATAAATTTATAAGGACTCAGACGTTGAAATCATTAGTTAATATTTACCCTTTTATAGCCATTTTCTTAATTTCATTGGTTTCCGGTTGCTACAAATTTAGCGGAGATCAAACAATCCCCGCCTACATTACAATTTCAGGTATAAATCTTACAACCTATTTTCCTGAAGAAGGTTCAAATTCTTCAGATGTCGATAATGTTTGGGTATATCTTAACGATGGCCTGATTGGTGTTTATGTGTTCCCAGAATCAGATACAATTCCAGTTGAATTCCCAGTGCTTGCACAAGGAAAAAATAAACTTGAGATCAGGCCAGGAATTAAACTAAATGGTATTACCAGCACCAGAGTTCCATACGTTTTTTATAAACCCATAATATTTGATGAATTTGATTTTATTCCTGGAACTACACAAGCATTGGGTGAGCTAACAACTAGCTATTATTCTGACACAAAATTTGCGTGGCTTGAAGATTTTGAGGCAACAAACATATCCATCAGTGACTTTGGTGATACAATAATAGAGCGTACCGAACCCGAAAATAATCCAATAGCTTTTATAACTCCAACTTCACGGTTCTCCGGAGAGATTACATTAACTCCTGAAAAACCTGTATATACAGGTATTTCATATAATAGCTTTGAAATGGAGATTCCTGGAACTATTACTATGCTTGAGCTGAATTTCAAAACAAATAATTTTATTCAAGTTGGTGTATTAATTCGCAATAATGATGGTACCATTCCTGAAAAGGAACTCATTATTTTAAATCATACTGACGAGTGGAAAAAAATATATATAAACCTAGGTTCTAATCTTTCATTATATCCATTGGCATATGATTACAAGGTTATTTTTAGAGCTGGGTTAGAGTCTGAAAACGAAGAGGGAAAAATTTTAATTGATAATGTTAAAGTTGTATACAGATAACATGAATAGACGGTTACAAGTAACAAAATATGTGATTTTAGACTGGCTTTCTGCAGCCATTGCTTGGAGCTTATTTTATGTATATAGAAAATATTCAGAGGATAGTACTTTATTCTCTCACATAGAAACCATTTATGAGGATGAAAAATTATGGCTAGGATTACTTATTGTTCCTCTTTTTTGGATTACTCTTTATGCAGTTGTAGGTTCCTACAGAAGAATATATAGAAAAGCTAGATTAAAGGAATTAGGCCAAACTTTCTTTGTAGCCTTAATTGGTGTTACGGTAATATTTTTTGTGCTCATACTTGATGATATAATACTTACGTATAAGTCATATTATCAGTCATTTATAACTTTGTTTATTTATCAATTTGTAATAACATATACTTTTAGACTAATTATAACCACAGCAACAGTAAGGAAAATTCACTCAGGAAAAATTGGTTTTAATACTGTTATAGTCGGTAGCAATGGTAATGCAGTCAATGCTTTTAATGACATAGACAAGCAAGAAATATCCGCAGGAAATAAATTTGTTGGCTTTGTTAATGTTCATGATAGAAAGTTTTTCAAAATAGAACAGCATATGCCATATTTAGGCGGTTATAGTGATCTCAATAAAATAATAATAGAGTATCAAATAGATGAGGTTATTATTGCCATTGAAAGATCTGAAATCGATACTGTTGAGCGTATTATTATTGAATTAGAAACAACAAGTGTTCTAATAAAGGTTATACCTCTTATGCAGGATATTATGTTCGGATCTGTTAAGACTTCAGGTATTTTTCATACCCCGCTTATCGAAATATCTCCTGACCTACTGCCTGCTTGGCAGCAAACAATAAAAAGAGCAATAGACATATTTGCATCCATTATAGCGATGATAATTCTACTCCCTGCGTATATAATAACTGCAATCGGCGTAAAGCTTTCCTCTCACGGCCCAATATTATTTTCTCAGGAAAGAATAGGTAAACGAGGTGTGCCGTTTATGATGCATAAGTTTAGATCAATGTACTCTGATGCGGAAGAAGCTGGGCCTCAGTTATCATCTGACGATGACCCTAGAATTACACCTTTTGGTAAATTTATTAGAAAGGTAAGATTAGATGAAATTCCGCAGTTTTATACAGTATTAAAGGGTGATATGTCTCTTGTGGGGCCACGCCCTGAAAGACAGTTTTACATTGATCAAATTGTTAAAAAGGCTCCTCCTTATCGCCTTTTAATGAAAATAAAACCTGGAATAACTTCCTGGGGGCAAGTTAAGTTCGGCTATGCATCAAATGTAGATGAAATGGTTGAAAGATTACGATATGATATATTATATCTTGAGAACATGTCCATTGCAATGGACTTTAAGATATTAATCTATACAGTACTAATTGTGCTGCAGGGCAGGGGGAAATAATTTTAGTGAATAATCTATCCCATTATATAATCAATTGATATTACAATTTTAGCACCACCTTCATCATTATTACAAATATCTATACCTGCTTCATTTGCATCTAAAGCAAGCTTAACAGCGGCAAGACCTAATCCACTTCCTTCATTATGAAGAATGTCGCCTGAAGAGAATAATTCAAATAAACTCGAAATAGCTTCTTCTGTGAATCCTGGGCCTTTATCAATAAATATAATCTGTAACTGATTATTATTCTTAAATGTTGAAATTGTAAGCTCTGGATCTATTCCAGCGTATTTATGTGCATTTTCAATTATCATCAAAAAGCATGTCCTTAGAAGATCTGAGTCACCTTTTATTAGTAACTCTTCTGATGGCAAGTTTGAATTGATTGATAATTTAGATTCTGGATAATCCATAGCAAACTGCTTAATGGAATCCTCCAAAAGAATATGGGCGGAAACAGGTAGAATCTCTGGATGATATTTATCAATTCTTAATGTTGTTATTAAAAGTGCTGTATTACTAAATTTAACAAGCCTTTCCGATACTTCTTTAAGATTGGACAGATATTCTTTTTGATCATTATTAATTTTGGTTTGATTTAATAATTCTGTTAGACCTATTACTCCGTTTAAAGGTGTCCTAATCTCATGGCTTATGATGGATAAGAAGTTACTCTTTGCTAGGTCCAGTACACTCAGCTTATGATTTGCTTTTTCAAGTTGCGAAGTTCTTCTTTTTACCCTTCTCTCAAGATCAATATTCAATTCTTTTAAACTCTCACGCTGTCTATTTATGAGCAAATGGTTGTTAACTCTAGCTATCAATTCAGCAGCATTAAAAGGTTTGGTTATATAATCGTTGCCTCCAATCTCAAAACCCTTTATTATGCTGTCCATATCAGTTTTTGCTGTTAAAAATATTATGGGTATTTCCTTTGTCTTTGGATTTGATTTTAGCCGTTCGCAAACTTGATAACCATCAAGGCCTGGCATCATAATATCCAATAGTATTAAGTCGAATGTTTGATGATTGCAAATATCTAAGGCTTGCTCTCCATTTTGGGCATAGGCAATCTGATATTTCTTATGAGATAATATGTTTCCTAGTATCTGAATGTTCTTAGAAACGTCATCAACAATCAATATTTTTTCCATTTTTTTGCTTTGATTTATTAAATATTTTTTGATACCCTGCGTTAAATATTACAAGCAATGAGTCTACTTTTTCTATCTCAAAATTATTTATATTATTTTCAAGCTCCATGCAATAAAGTTCCAAGTCTTTTAGGTTATATCTTTTTGAGAAAGATTTTAAAGATGTAACAAAGCTAGCTATATATGTTGTCATCTTGGTATCTATTAATTCTTTATCGTTTATTCTTGAGGCAATATCAAATGCCCCGTTATGAAATTTTAAAGCACTAATGTAATTACCACTATTCCTGAATTTTGTACCAATTTTATCCGCTGAGGATGCCAGCCATAAAATATTGTTTGTATCAGTTGCTAAAGTACTTGAAAGGTTTAAGTAGTAGTTAGTTGAGTCTAACTTTACATTTAGAGTTGAGTTCTCGAAATCATAAGCCTTGAGCAAATATTTTGATATTAATGCTGAATCAGATTCGTTCTTATTGTATTCGTCAGCGAGTAAAATAGAAGTTGAACATAACAAAATAGCAGTTATGACAATACTCAAGTTATGAAATACAGCTTTAATCATATACTTATAAAACACTCTGGTGAGTTATCGATTGTAAAGTACGAAAATACTAATAATGGAATTGCGTATTGTACAAATAAATAAGGGTTATATTTCTTCTTAAACATTAACAGTAATTGGTCTTAATAATATATGGTTACGACAACCTTTCTTGGTCCACCGTTATTGCGAAATTCACAGAAAAACACACTCTGCCACATGCCTAGGTTCATTGATCTGTTCGTGATTGGAATTGACACGGATTGGCCAAATACAGATGATTTGAAATGCGCAGGCATATCATCCACACCTTCCATTGTATGCCTATAAAAAGGTTCTCCTTCGGGGGCCAATTTATTTAAAAGAATATCTAGATCAGCTCTTACATCATAGTCAGCATTTTCGTTTATCATAATTCCAGCGGAAGTATGTTTAACAAAAATATTAACTAGTCCTGTTTCAGGAAAGTTATCAAAGGATTCATATATGATATTATCGATGTTATGAAATCCTTTGGCTAGGATACCTAATTCTATCTCTTTTTGTTTGATCATTATATTTTAATAACGAAGATAAGTAATATTGATTAATAATAATTTGAAGGATTTAGGGAGCTAACTATTAGATTATAGTTACAAAAAAAGGTCCTTTCAAAAAAAAGGACCTTTTTATTTTGGTTGATTCAGGTGTCTATTTTATTCCTACCATTTGCTCGAGCATATCGGTAGTAATAGATTTTGGTCTTTCAATTGGAAAGCCTAATGCTCTGGCCCATATTATATTTGAAATTACGCCTATTGATCTTCCAATGGAGAAAAGAACTGTATAGAAATCATATTGTGTTAGTCCATAGTGCCACTGAATAACTCCAGATTGGGCATCAACATTTGGCCATGGATTTTTTGCCTTACCATGTTCTTGCAATATTGGAGGAACAACTTTGTAAAGCATATCAACGTATTTAAATAGCTCGTCTTCAGCTAGGTGTTCAAGTGAAAATTCTCGCTGAATAGTATATCTAGGATCAGTTTTTCTTAAAACCGCATGTCCGAAACCTGGAATAACTTGGCCACCTTTCAATGTGTCATTTACAAATTTTTTCATATCGGATTCACTTGGAACTTTATTTCCAAGACGACTTCTTATTTCTTGAATCCATCTGAGCACCTCTTGGTTGGCAAGTCCGTGCAATGGTCCAGCTAGTCCGTTTATCATACCAGATATTGAATAATATATATCGGATAATGAACTTGAAATTAAATGACCAGCATGGGCACTCACATTACCACTTTCATGATCAGCATGAATAATGAAATACATTCTTGACACATCATCATATGGTTTGTCAATACCAAGCATTGATGCAAAATTTCCTCCAAAGTCTAGTGTCGGATCTTGATATACGTTCTCATGTTTAGTATATAGCTTATTGTATATGTAAGCTCCAATTACGGGTAATTTTGATATTAGACTAAAGGCATCTTCAAATGTTGGATCCCAATAATCGAGTTTGTCCATTCCCCTTTGATATTTCAGATTAAAAATAGATTCTCTCTGCATTGACATTACTGCTGCAGATAGAATTACCATAGGATGACTATTATTTGGAAACGCATCAATAACCTCATACACATATTTAGGCAGCTGACGACGATTAACAGAATCATAAATAACATCAGCAACTTGATTTTCTGTTGGGATATCGCCAGTAAGCAATAAATAAAAAAGTCCTTCTACACTAGGCATATTTGCACCTTGAGGTTTTGGTAATTTTTTTATTACTTCAGGTAAAGTATAGCCCCTATATCTAATTCCTTCATATGGGTCTAGATAACTTATGTCTGTTATAAGGCTTTTAATACCGCGCATTCCGCCTATAACCTGTTGAANAGTTACTTCATTTATTACTTTGTCTCCATATTGATCAAGAAGGGTTTTAATCCTTGGTCTGTGAGCCTCTATTTTGTCAAATAATGTAGATTTTAATGTGTTCATCGAAATATAGTTTTACTATGATAATTTCGCTTTTAATCCTTCATCTAAGGCATTTAAAAATTCTTCAGTTGTTAAATAATGGCTTTTGTCCAAACTTTTTCCGTGTATGATTAGAGCTAGATCTTTGGTCATTTTACCATTCTCTACGGTTTCAATACATACATTTTCAAGAGTATTTGCAAAATCAACCAAATCATGATTTCCGTCAAGTTCACCTCTGTGAGCTAATCCACGTGTCCATGCAAAAATTGATGCAATGGGATTGGTAGATGTTGGATTTCCTTTTTGATGCTCACGATAATGCCTTGTTACAGTTCCATGAGCTGCTTCAGCTTCGATTGTTTTTCCATCTGGAGCCATTAACACTGATGTCATCAATCCAAGGCTACCAAAACCTTGTGCAAGAGTATCGGATTGTACATCTCCATCATAATTCTTACAAGCCCATACAAAACCACCATCCCATTTTAGAGCGGCAGCAACCATGTCATCAATTAAACGATGCTCATAAATGATACCCTTGTCTTTGAATTTATCAAAGAATTCATTTTGATATATTTCTTCAAAGATATCCTTGAAACGACCATCATATTTTTTAAGAATGGTGTTTTTTGTACTCATGTACAATGGCCAGCCTTTCTCCAATGCCATGTTAAAGCATGAATGAGCAAAACCTCTTATTGATTCATCAGTATTATACATTGCCATGGCAACGCCATCACCTTCAAAATCATGAACCTCAAATGATTGGGTTTCTCCGTTACCCTCTGGAGTAAATGTAATCGTGAGCTTACCTTTTCCTTTTGTTAAGAAATCAGTTGCCCTGTATTGGTCTCCAAATGCATGACGACCAATTACAATTGGTTTTGTCCATCCTGGAACAAGCCTTGGGATGTTTTTCATTAAAATTGGTTCACGGAAAACAGTTCCTCCAATGATGTTTCTTATTGTTCCATTTGGCGAACGCCACATATGCTTTAATCCAAACTCCTCAACACGCTGCTCATCTGGAGTTATTGTTGCACATTTAATACCAACGTTATATTTTTTGATTGCATTTGCAGCATCAACAGTTATTTGATCGTCAGTTTCATCTCTAGCTTCAACACCTAAGTCATAATATTTTATATCAATGTCAAGGTAAGGAAGTATAAGTTTTTCCTTAATCATTGCCCAAATAATTCGGGTCATCTCGTCTCCATCCAGTTCCACAACAGGGTTTGCAACACGAATCTTATCCATAATGAACTTCTATTTTATATCTGTTTTATTAACAATTAGTTCGTGTAATCACGATGATTTCACGCTTTTTTTAAAGGTCGTAAAGGTACAAAATTAGTCAACTGATTTTACACTTTATCAGATATTTGTTTTTTAGAATGGTTTCTAATAAGGATTAGAGAAAATTAGGCATTAAAAATGAATGTTAATACATAACAATGGAAGGCTTATATGGGCATGAAATTAACCAATATTAAAATTTAAATTCTGAGTATTCTTGTCGAGTTTCAATGGGATAGTTTCCCTTGTAAACATTACCTAAATGACCGTCAATACTAATTTTATCACCAGAATTAAAAGTTACATCATTTAATTCGCATCGTTTTTCTTCTTCATCCACAATGAGACTAGTGCAATTAACAACTGATGTTTTACCAAGTCGGACCGCAGTAACTGCCGCATGAGAGGTTGCACCGCCTTTTCCAGTCAAAAGCCCATCGGTTTCAAATATCATACCTATATCATCAGGAACAGTATCTGGTCTTACTAGTATAATTTTATCTTTTTTATATTTTTCACGAAGATTTGATATATCTTCTTGGTCAAAGGCAATTCTACCATTCATTGCACCTCCACCAACACCAATCCCTCTCCCAACTAACTCCATTGTATCAATACTTGATTTAAATATGTTTATGGATTCTCGGGATGCCATGTCTTGATTTCGTATTTGTAAAATATATAGGTCGTCAGGATTATCAGACTCAAATGTAAATTCCACCTCCTGAGGGCCATAGCCTAAATTCTCTGTCATTTCTATTGCCATCTCGTTGAGCCGTTTGTAAATGGCGGGACACAACTCTTCCAGAGAATCATTATTCCCCATTGCAGAAGGCTGATTCTTTCCAACGGGACTTGGTTTTACCAATCCTGCTACAATATCTTCTCCCTGACTACGAAATGTATAATCTCCATAGAGGCTAACACCCTGCATCTCCTTTGTGGGGTCTTGGGTAAAAATAACACCGGTGCCAGATTTATCATGCATATTTCCAAATATCATCTCCTGTATAATCACTGCTGTTCCCCAGTCATCAGCAATTTCCAAATGCTCTCGGTAGGCTTTTGCTCGTTCAGATGACCATGATTCAAAAACAAAATTTGTAGAGATAATTAGCTGATTAAAAACATTTTCTTCAAATTCAATATTGTTTTCATGTAATGTTGCTTTGTATGCATATGCGATTTCTTTCATGTTATCCGGACTAAAGTTAGTTTTGTGATCAACATTGAACTTAACCTTATGAATTTCCATTATATCATCAAAATCGTCTCTCGACATTCCAAAGGCCATTCCCCAGCTTTGCAATAATCTACGATAAGAGTCCCATGCCGACCATGCAAATTTGGGTTTTTTACTTAACCTTTCGGTTATTTCATCATTCATTCCAACATTTAAAATTGTATCCATTGCACCAGGCATGGAAATGGCAGTACCAGATCTAACAGATAAAAGAAGAGGATTTTTTGGATTACCAAACTCTTTTTTGGAAACAACTTCTATTCTATGTAGTCTATCTCTTATAAGCTCATACATTTCATCCCTTAACTCAGGGTGTTCAAATATAGCCTTATGCTTCCTGAAAACTTCCGTTGTAAGCACGAACCCAGGGGGTATTGGAAAGCCAGCAATTCTTAAAACCTTTAAATGATATGCCTTTGAACCCAGGAACACCTGATTGTCAACTTGTGGATTTGCTCCACCCAAACGTGCTATTACAAGGTCCGAGTTATACGACATTACCTCCTTAATCATAGATGGTTTAATATTATCAGCCATCGCTCGCAAGGAGTCCAGTATTTTAGCAATAAAATTGTCAAGGGGCTGCATTAAAAATGCTTCAGCAATCACATCTCTATAAAATTTCTCACTCACCTTGTTTACTAAATTTACTTTCGCTTCGTTATTTAGTTTATCATTCCTATCAAATAATTGTGGGATTACAATTCTTAGGGGTATCTCGTAAGATTTAAGAAAATACTTAATTATTGTACGTTTTACATCTTCTGCTAAAAACTGAAAAATGTTTATGTACTGGTCAAATGAAAGACTTTGGGATCTCAAGCTATATTTTAGCATTAGTAGATTAGAGTTAAAGCTCTGACTGGTAATTCCATCAAGTTCTAATCCTTCTCTAAAAAATTCAAGGATATCATAAATGTCCGTAAGAGTTTTAGCCGAAATATAGCTAAGGTTTATTTTTTCAACCACTTTCTCCATCAACCTTGTTGCAATGTTTTCGAGTCTGAATGTAAGGCCCAAAGCTTCAAACTTTTGTTCCCGATATGTTCCATACATGGATGGGATACCAATCGCGATATGTCGCTTATGATATATGTTCTCCCAACCTTGGCTTGGTTCTTCATTGAAGATGATTTCTTTCAAGCTATTCATAAACTTATATATCAACTTCAAAGATGTTCCAAAATCATCCTTATCGAGAGCACGCTTAAACTTGGTAATATCTGTTTCTTTTATATATGAGTATTTGCTCAGCACACTACTTATGTCAACAGTTTCAAATGAATACTTCTCCTTGAGGTATGCATAAAGCATATTCATATCTCTCAGTCTCTCTATATCTCTGTCATTTTTTTTCGATACTTGACTAAGTATTAAATCAAATTGAGCATAACCTAATGCAAGCAAGTCATCTGGTTTCATGGAGCTTAATTTACACATCTCATTAACCATTTTGTTAATGGGAGCGTAGTATTCACTCTTCATATCAATATCATCATACACGTTCTTAGGGAGCATATGCCTGATTTCTTCTAGGTTACCCCCATGCCAGAATATAAATATCTTTTTAGTTAAACCAATAAGAGTGTTGTTACTCTCCGTATGAACTTGTTTACGGAGAAAATGAACGAGTTTATCTTTCCTATGTGATATCTCATCCATTGATGTTGTAACTTTTCGTATTTCTCCCTCAGCACCAATCTCATTGAAATAAACTGGAAATATTCTTGTGAGTTGTTTTACCCTTTTGTAAAAGGGAGCAATGTTTGAGTTGAGTATCTTTGTTATTTCCCTTTGAAATAAGTCTGTGTCGCTAAGAAAAATACCCCCAAGTTGAAGGTTTACTATCAACACTGATAATAAACTTTCCATTTCCATTTGTGAATATTCTATTAGTTCCAACCAAACACTTATGTTCTTGATGTGACTATTGTTAACACTTAACTGCCAATCTTCATTTACATAAACAATTCCCGGTGTTTCAAATCCAAAATTTATTATTTGTTTTTCCACATGATGAGTTAGGGTATGGTCAGCAGTTTTATCAATATCAATAATCTTTTTACCAAGGGTCAATATTATGTCTAATACGGAAGATGTATGTTCCTTTCTAAGTTGTTGGCAAAATCCAAAAATATTATCAATGAAGCTTATCAGATCATTCTCATTGATTTCTTCAACAGTATGCTGGAGCATGGTATTTAAATTCCATATAATTCGCTCCCTATGACTTACCATGCCATCTAGATTTAGTAAATAGAAGCTGTAGTAGAATTTTTCAATAAATGGATCAAATAGGGAAACAGAATCAGAAAATTTAGTGGCAATATCATCATAATCTGGTATTACAGTAATTAGCTCATTCCATGTTGTAATGCCTGTGAGCTGCGTTTTTAATGAGCTAAACCAGGGTTTTCCCAAAGCTTCTGTGATAATCTTTTTCTTGGTTGTTATAACCTTATCTTGCTTGTCAAGCCAATTTTCAATATTTGATGTTTTCCCCCAATATTCAAGAGTTATTTTATAGATTTCCTTGTTAGTTTTTAATATCTGAGGCGTGTATTTTTCAACTTTAACAATATCTTTAAGATATCTATTAAAATATTTGGATGCTCTTATGAAACTCAGAGGGTTTTTGTTTAATCCTAAAATTATGGAAGCAAAACACAAATCCATTAGTTTTGAATGATCTTTTTCTTCCTTGCTTAGCTTTTCTATAAACTCAAGAAGAGTTCTTATGATCATAACATGGATTTCATCAGTTTTCTCATCCAGTAATAACTTGGTTAATAGTTCAAGCGGTACCTTAAATGCATTTTTTGAACTACTTAATTCTATATAAAACCAATAATCGGTCAATATTATCTTTCTTAACTCCTCAGATACAAATTTTTTATTTGAAAATGGATGTTGATATTCTATGATGCAATCGTTTGCACGCTTATTGATTCCAAAGTACTTTTTCGATAGATTTATAAAAGACTGGTAATCAGGCTTTAATTTTATATCTTTATATCTTGTTTCAGCGAGATTTGCCTCAAGTGCTTTTGATTTGAATTTTTCTGTCATACTGCTTTGAAATACGAAAAATGAAAGACGATTTAGTTTAATTTTGCCTTAAAATTAATGAGTTATATATCACAAGGGTAAAGATAAAACAAAAACAATAAGATAAAATGTCTTTACTGATATGGATAATTAAATATAATAGTTATGAGTAAAATAAAAATTGGAATTAACGGTTTTGGACGTATCGGTCGTAATGTTTTTAAATTGGCAGAGGAAAGGTCAAACATGGAAGTTGTAGGTATAAATGACCTAACAGACACAAAGACACTAGCTCACCTTTTAAAATATGATTCAACTCAAGGTAAATTCAATGGAGATGTAAGCTTTAATGAAAATAGTTTAATTGTAAATGGTAAAGAAATTAGAGTTACAGCTGAAAGATTACCAATTGATATTAAGTGGGCTGAAACACCTGATGTGGTTGTAGAGGCTACTGGTATCTTCAGGTCCAAAGAAAGTAATAAGGGAGGATATGGTGACCACCTTAAGACAGGTGCTAAAAAAGTAATTCTTACTGTTCCTGCAAAAGACCAAATCGATCGCATGATAGTTTTGGGTGTTAATGATGATGAATTACAGGATGATGACCAATGTGTTTCCAATGCATCATGTACAACTAACTGTCTTGCTCCAATAGCAAAAGTATTAAACGATAGGTTTGGTATAGAGAGTGGTTTGATGACAACCATTCATGCTTATACCAATGATCAAAGTATTTTGGATGCACCTCACTCTGATCTAAGAAGAGCAAGATCTGCTGCTGTTAGTCAAATACCAACTACTACTGGTGCTGCAAAGGCAGTAGGTAAAGTTATTCCTGAATTAAATGGAAAGATGGATGGAATGGCAATACGTATACCTACACCAACTGGTTCATTGGTTGATTTGGTTGTAAACCTAAAAACTGAGGCTTCAAAGGATGAGATAAATGCTGCAATGAAAGAGGCTGCAGAAGGACCAATGAAAGGAATTCTCGAATATCAGGAAGATCCAATAGTGAGTGTAGATATTATCCATAACACACATTCATCTATCTATGATAAAGAAAGTCTAATGATTCAGGGTAAAACAGTAAAGGTATTAGCATGGTATGACAACGAATGGGGATACTCATGTCGTGTTGTAGACTTGATTGATTTATTCAATCTTTAAAAATTAAGATTACTTAAAAGGAGTTGATTTTTTTGAGTTAGTTTGATTGTTTGTGGGCTAGGTGGTTACTGGATATACCTCTAGCCCACTTTTTTTATCGGTATTAGTTAAGTTTAATATTGATTACGGATTTGCAATAATCCCGGTAATGCTGTCTTTACGTGCACCAGTTACAGAGGATAAACAGTTAATTATTTCAAGTTGTTTAAGAACCCCCATAAAGGCAAAAATAATTGCTTCCTTAAAGTCTATTATCAAGGCGTTAGGAGTTATAACTTTTGCATTAGTTTCTAATTGTAATGATCTTTTTAGAAATGAATTATGAGCACCTCCGCCAGTAATCAATATTTTTGATTCCTTATCAACAATAAATTTATTTGTTTGAAAGGCTATGTGCTTGCACACTGTATACAACTTGTCCTCTATGGATGCTTTACAATCATGTAGCATAGGTATAAAGGAACTTTGGACTAATTGATTGCTAATACTTTTGGGATATCCCATGTGGTAATATGGGTGATTATTTAGCTGATCGAATAAAAGGGGATTTATTTTTCCTAGTTGTGCAAAGTTACCATCTTCATCGTATGGCTTACCCAGTTGTTGGCTTAGAAAGTTTAGTAGCTGGTTTGCTGGACATACATCAAATCCAACTCTTTTATCATCTTTTGTGAAAGAAATATTTGCAATACCACCAATATTTAAACAATAATCGTAACTATTAAATAGTAACTGGTCTCCAATTGGGACAAGTGGAGCACCTTGACCTCCATTTAAAATATCTTCAGTTCTAAAGTCAAAAATTGTTCTGACCCCAGTTTTATTAGCTATTGCCTGCCCATTTCCTAACTGTAATGTATATCCTTTGTCTGGCGCATGGAAAACTGTATGACCATGAGATGAAATAATATTAGGCTCTATGTTTTTATCATTTATGAAATTTAATACCACTTCGCCTATGTATTTTCCATAATCAACATCTAATTTTATTAACTCTTCTGATCCAATACTTGTTGCATTGGTTAAAATCAGTTTCCATTCTTCATTATAATAATGGGTTGTAGCAGAAATAATTTCAAATTTCCATTCTTTAATGAAATAAAACCTACAGTATGCAATATCTATCCCATCAAGAGAACTACCTGACATTATTCCTATGGCTTTGAATTCCTTCACTGTTTATGGTTTAGAGCACTTGGATTATATCTTCCATTTTCATCCCCCTTGAGCCTTTTATGAGTATATTGGAATTCTCAATTCTATTAGATCTAAGATATTCGGTTACTTCCTTAGTAGTCTCAAAGGTTTTAAAAGGATTATTCAATGTTTTAGCAAATTCTTTTCCTAGGAGAATTACATTGCTAAAGTTGTGTTGGTTTAATTTGTTTATTATAAGTTGATGTTCTTCTATGGCATATTTTCCAAGTTCAAACATATCTCCAAGTAGTATCCATGGATTTTTAAATTTACATTTTGCAAAACTTTCTATGGCTTCTTCCATGCTAAAAGGGTTAGCATTATAGGCGTCCAAAATTATTTTATTGGTTGATGTGCTAACTACCTGAGATCTATTGTTAGAAGATACGTAACCTTCAATGGCAGAGTTAATAATATTATGATCTATATTAAAATAAATTCCTGCAGTAATCGCAGCTAATATGTTAAAAAAGTTGTAATCACCATACATTCTACTATTACAACGTGTAACTATTCCATTATTTTTCCACTCAATATTTAAGTATGGAAATGAGTTAATTATCTTGGCTTCCACATCGGCTTTATGACAACCATATGTTGATTTTTTTAAATCTCTAGCTAACTCTACCAGTAGTTTGTCATCATTATTGAGTAAAATACTACCATTCTCAGCTTTGAGATAATTGTAAAGTTCATTTTTGGCAATAATTACTCCTTCATAAGATCCGAAACCTTCTAGATGAGCCTTTCCAATATTAGTAATTAAACCCAGATTGGGAATTGCTATTTCACAAAGTTGATTAATCTCACCAATGTGGTTAGCCCCCATTTCAATAATTGCTATCTGTGTATCTTGTTTTATATTCAATAATGTAAGTGGTACTCCTATGTGATTATTTAGATTGCCACGAGTTGCTATTACTGAATACTCATTGGAAAGCACTTCATATATTAGCTCCTTGGTAGTCGTTTTACCATTAGATCCTGTAATTCCAAATATTGTTGCCTTTGTATTTATTCGGTGATGAGTTGCCAATGCTTGAAGAGTCTCAAGGACATTATCCACTAGAAAATAATTATTGTTAATGCAGTAGTCTTCATTATCAACTACAGCGAGGGAGGCTCCATTTGCCAGAGCCGTTTTTGCAAACTTATTGCCGTCAAAATTTTCACCAGATAAACTGAAAAAAATTTTATTAGTTAGTTCCTCTCGCGTATCGGTGGATACACCGTCTGATTTGAGGAAATGTTTATATAAATTTTTGATTTCTTTCATAAAAAAACCCCGCTCTGTTGAGAACGGGGTAAAATTACTTCTTTTTGATGTATTTTTTAATAACCTCTCCCCGGAATTGGGCTACCTACTCTGATCATAGCACACCTAAATCCGATAGTTGAAGCTGATTCGTCTTCATTTAAAAACCTTCTAGTACCTGGACTTAAATAATAAACGCCATCGTTCCATGAGCCACCTTTTATAACTCTTGCTTTATCGCTTATTAGTGTTGTTACACCGTAGTCGTACATATGGTCACTTCCTAAAGCCATATTTTCTTCCCCATCTAACCAGCTTGATCGGATTGAAGATTCGTAATCGCCATCGCGGTAATTAACATTATTAGCCTTTCGGTAGTTTTTTCTTGAAGCTGCTTCTTCTGATGTAATTTCAATCTCTCTGATTCTCCCAAGACTGTCTTTCTCAGCAATGCTTCCATCCATATCTTTTAACTTATTCTTGAATACATTTCCACGATAGGGATTGAAGTCACTAACAAATTCAGGAGTCATAGGTCTATAAACATCAAGAACCCATTCGCTAACGTTCCCAGCCATGTTATATATTCCATAATCATTTGGCCAATATGAACCAACAGGAGCAGGAATACTAGCACCATCATTTAAGTTGCCAGCAACTCCCATGTAGTCTCCAGTACCTCTTTTGAAGTTGGCAACGAAGCTTCCATAATATTTTGTTTCATCTGTTCTTACACCATCACCATTCCAAGGATATGTTCTTCTTTCAACCACTCTGTTATAAAGAGTATTACCTATTAGTCCAAGCGCTGCATATTCCCATTCTGCCTCTGTGGGCAATCTGTAGTTGGGAAGTAATATACCATCTTCAAATCGTACATTACGTACACCTGTACCATTGGGATCTAAATCTTGTTTTCCTTCTTTTACAAGGCCTTCATATTGTCCAGCAAGGTAAGCATCTGTGTTAAAATTGTTTTCGTCTTTTTGGTCTGGGTCGAAGTCTAAAATTCCTGCTTCTATGAGAAGGCCTTCGTTTACGCGGTCACTTCTCCATGATGCATAATCATTTGCTTGAACCCAACTAACACCAACAACCGGATAATTTTGGTAAGATGGATGACGCAAGTATGTTTGAACTAATGGCTCATTATAGGCAAGTCGATCTCTCCAGACGAGAGTATCAGGAAATGCATTTTGGATAACCATGGGGTAACTTTCGCCATAAACCCTATTTAACCAATATATATATTCCAGATAAGCTAAATTGCTAACCTCTGTTTGATCCATATAAAAGCTACTTACAGTAACTTTTCTAGGAATGTTATCCCACTCGTAAAAAGGTGTTTCGTTGGTGGCTCCCATTGTGAATGTACCACCTTCGATTAAGACTAATCCGGGACCAGTTACTTGTTCGGAAGATTGAGCGACTTCAAAACCTCCATTTTCGGGATTATTGTACTCCCAACCGGTAGTACCTGATCTTTCGTTACTCTTACACGATGTAACTAACATAGCTAAAACGGCTAATGCTGAGATTAAAATAGACCACTTTGAATTTTTAAACATTTTTGAATGTATTTGGTTTCATACTTCGTTATAACTAAAATGATGGTGATTTTATTGCCCTAATATGTTTTCTGGACTTTTCTTTGTAGATGCAGAAATCCCAGGCAAATGAAATCTCATGAGCCCCTCCTGCTTTACTTCCAACTTGAGAGACAGTAAAATCATAGCTGTATCCAACGCGTAAGTTGTTGTAAGTCAGACCTACTAATGCAACTACAGCATCTGGATTTTGAAAATTATGTCTAAACCATCCACCAACTACAAATGGATATTTATTAATATATAATCCAGCATTTAGCTGGTGAAAATTTTCTTGTTGCATGTAAAGTACATTTGGTGAAATAAGCAAATCACCTCTACTTGATGCATTTATCATCGCACCGGCATTTACAGTAACTTTCATAGGGAGCTTGCTATCACTATTATCATAAAATGATAGTGAGGGTTGCGTTAAATGATCCACAGCTATGCCTACAAAAAACAAATCACTATAACTCATAACGGCTCCCACAGCAAAATCTACTGTGGTAATATTGTCCTTGGTTGGAGGCGGTTCACCTGAGTTAGGGTCAATATTTCCAGTTGTTGGATCTATTTGACTGGCAAAAATGAACTTGTTCCAGTTAAGTTTTTCTTGATAGTAAGCTCCTTTTACGCCAAACCTGACATTAATGGAGCTACTTACTGTTAGATTATATGAATAGAAAAGTGCAGCTGAAGTTCGTACCAAACCACCATCACCTTGAGCATCATTCATAACTAACAACCCAAAACCACTACTTATACTTGGCAGACTTTGATCGTAACTAACGTTATAAGTAACATACGCATTTGCCAAAGAGGGATACTGATTACGGTAATTCAACCCTAGACGACCACAATCCACAGATCCAGCATAGGCTGGGTTAAGATAAAGAGGATTCGCATAAAACTGCGAGAACTCAGGATCTTGAGCCTTTGCTACAGTGCAGGTTATAACTGCTAAAAATAATATTATGACGTAATTTACCGTCCTCATTATTTAATATTCTTTGGTTCTGATTTTCAAGCCCACAATTATACAATCTTTTTCTCTAATATAATAGGACACTTTTGATTTTTTTAAATCTTGAAGAGTATTCTATGTATGGACAAAATAAATATCTTGCACCATCGTTATGATTATCGAGAATTTTATTTTTCTTGCTTATTAATTGACCTCAAATCTTTTCAATATGTTGCATAGCAAGCTAATTTCATTACTTATATTGTTTAACATAACCATTGCAGGCTATGGTTTGACCTACGAATATAGTAAATCAATTAATTGGTCAGGAGTCAAAACATTTAATGAGGATGGCTATTCTAAGAAATTTATCACATTTGATGGGTCGCAAATAATAGGGAAGGAGAGTCTTCCGGCATTTGTTGAAAAGTTTTTTATTCATACATCAAACGCAAACATTGAAGCCTCTATTTCAAACATGATTTTTGTCCCTGCTTCAGTATTAGAGTCTGAATTGCTTGATAATGCAAAGTTTGTTAATGATGAAATACTAGTTAATGCATCGATTGTTATCTCAAGAAAAGAGCCCATGGCTCAAGTAAGTTTTATTCCCATAAGATGGAATGAAAAGCTTAGTATCTATGAAAAATTAGTTTCTTTCGACCTTGAGATCGATGTAAAAGATACCGAAAGAGAGAACTCTACTATGAAAGAGTATGCATCCAGTAGTGTGCTTTCATCAGGAAATTGGTATAAAATAAAATTAAATAAAAGTGGAATATACCGAATAACATACCAGGAGTTACTTGCAATGGGTTTTAATGTTGATGTAGATCCATCAAACATTGCTTTATTTGGAAATGGTGGAGGATTGCTGCCAGAAAAGAATGATGATTTTAGATACGATGATTTGTATGAAAACCCAATAAAAGTGTTTGGAGGAGAAGATGGTAGTTTTGATGCTGGAGATTATTTCATTTTTTATGGGGAAGGCCCAGTAACATGGGATTTTAATTCTAGTGATGGTGTTTTCAATCATAATACCAATTATTATAAAGATTATTCGTATTACTTTATTTCGACGGTAGATTATCAGGCAAAAAGAATAGAAGATATTGTCCCTGTGACTGGTTCACCTGATATTGAGGTTTCAGACTTTACTGACTATGCAGTACATGAAGTTGATGAGAGAAATATTGCAGGTATTGGAAGAACTTGGTACGGAGAAATTTATGATTATTTAACCCAATATGACTTTGTTTTTGATTTTCCAAATTTAAAAACAAATGTCAAGGATATATATTTTCGAGGAAAGTATGCTGCACGTGCTTATTCATCAAATGCTTTTAAGATAATCATCAATGGTAATCAGGAACAAATTGTGAATGTTCAACCATTAAACACAGGGAATAGATATGAATATGCAAAAAAANCTGAAAATGATTTTCTATTTTCATCTAGCAGTGATCAAATAAATGTAACAACAGAATACATAAGAANTTCTAATACATCTGTTGGTTATCTCGATTTTATTGAAATTAATGCTCAGCGTGATTTGAAATTCACCGGAGAACAGATGTTGTTTAGGAAGTTTCTGGAAGATGCTAATATTGCAGAGTATACTCTTGCAAATGCAGGACAAGGTGTTACAGTATGGGATGTTACAATACCTGTAAATCCATTTAAAATCTCACCAATAATCCAAGGTAGTTCTAGCGTTTTTAAATCTGATGCCACTGAAATTAGAGAGTTTATTGCATTTAATGGGGAATCATTTTTGCGCGCAGAATTTGTTGAACAAGTTGCAAATCAGAATCTGCATAGCTTTAGGAATATTGATTACCTTATTGTAACTCATGAAAATTTTCTTGATCAAGCCAATAGACTTGCTAACTTTCACCGAGACNATACTGATCTTTCAGNTTTAGTTGTTACTGTTAATCAGGTCTACAATGAATTTTCTTCAGGAGGCCAAGATATAACTGCAATCCGTGATTTTGCCAAGCTTCTATATGATGATAGTGATCCAGGTCNAGAGTTGAAATACATGCTTTTTTTTGGGGATGCATCCTACGACTACAAAAATATTCTTCCAGATAACACAAATTATGTTCCCTGTTGGGAATCTATTTCATCCCTAGACATTGTTTCATCAATAGCAACGGACGACTATTTTGGGTTCTTAGATGATGGAGAAGGCCAAGAGTTTGCAAATGACCTTGTTGATGTTGGAATCGGTCGTTTTGTAGTTGCAACTGAGGAAGAGTCCTCAGCATCTGTTGACAAAACGATACATTATTCAGTAAATACGACTAAGGTTATGGCCCCATGGAGGAATAATGTAACTTTTATTGCCGATGATGGTGATGCTAATAGACACCTNAAGGATGCAGAAAAACTGGCCGCTATTTTTGACTCATCATTTCAGGTATATAATATCAACAAGATTTATGTTGATGCTTATGAGCAAATCTCAACACCAAGTGGTCAGGCGGCGCCGGCTGTGAATGCTGCCATTAACGAAAGAATAGATAAGGGTTCTCTTATTATGAACTACTCGGGGCATGGAGGAGAAATTGGGCTGGGTCATGAAAGGTTTCTTCAGATTCCTGATATTCAGTCTTGGACAAATTATGATAAACTTTCTGTTTTTATAACAGCTACTTGCGAATTTACACGTTATGATGATCCAAATAGAGTGTCTGCTGGAGAGATGGTGTTCTTGAATGATAAAGGTGGGGCTATTTCTCTTTTCACTACTTCAAGAGCTACTTTTGCTGGCTCTAANCTTGCATTGAATAGGGCCATTTATTTGAACAATATGTTTAACAAAGTTGANGGGCAATACCCTACATTTGGTGATATAATTAGAAAATCAAAACTATACGGCACTTCAAATGACAAAAAATTTATTTTAATTGGAGACCCAGCCTGCAGGATGGCATATCCTCAATACACAGCTGAAACAATTAAGGTAAACTCAAATGTTGTAGCTCCTATGGAGTATGATACCCTAAGGGCACTCCAACTTGTAAAGATAGAGGGTATAATAACCGATGAGGATGGAACACAATTAAACNACTTCAATGGGGAATTGTTTACATCTGTGTTTGATAAGAAATCTGAAGTTGCTACACTTGGAGATGAAGGCTCACCATTTACCTTTTTTGTCAGAAATAGTATTATATTCAATGGTAAGGCAAGTATAACAAATGGAAATTTTACTTTTGAATTTATGTTACCTAAGGATATTGCATATAAATATGGTAGTGGTAAGATTAGCTACTATTTTATGGATAGTGTAACAGATGGAAATGGTTACTACGAAAATATTATCGTGGGTGGATTTGATGAGGGAGCAAAAGAAGATTCCCAGGGGCCTGACATTACCCTGTTTATGAATGATACAACCTTTACCTCTGGCGGTATAACAAATGAAAACCCTAANCTTCTTGCCTACGTTAGTGACTCCAGTGGGATAAACACAACTGGTAACGGTATTGGACATGATATAATCACAGAAATTAATGGTGATAAAGAGCTAGTATTTGTGTTGAATGACTATTATGAAGCAGATGAAAATAAATACAATCAAGGAAAAATAATTTATCCATTCAGTAACCTGCCTGAAGGTGAACATAGCCTTAGTCTTAAGGTGTGGGATGTTTATAATAACTCTTCAATTGCATTTTTAGATTTTGTAGTAGTAACTTCCGAAAATGTAATTATTGAAAATCTAATGAATTATCCAAACCCATTTATTAATGAGACANATTTTGTGTTCAATCATAATCAATCGGGTAATCAGTTAGAGGTTCAGATTGAGATTTTCAGCGTTAATGGCCAACTAGTAAAAAAAATCAATGAAACACTTAACCCCGAAGGTCACCGCTCCGAACCCATAAATTGGAATGGCAAGAAAGATAATGGTGGTAATATAGACAGGGGATTTTACGTTTATCGTTTAACCGCAAGAAACGAAGACGGATCCGTGGCTAAAGAAAATTCAAAGTTAATTTACGTTAAATAAGAATATTCTGAAATATAACCAACCATAAGAATATTATTTTTGTCTTTGTAACTATGAGAATAATAAGCTTAGCAATATTCCTAATTCTTCAAACATTGTTGTTTGCACAACCTAATATCCCTGTAAGGATTGAAGGCCATAGTATAGTATCGCAAAGTTTGAAAAATGCAGACATTACATACCTTACATTTAAGGGCGCTNTTAATCTTAAAGCATATGGCGCAGTGCCATTTTACAAATCAACTGTAACCCTTCCTGATAGGCTATTTGATTGTGAGATTGATATTAGAATTCAAAAAATAGATACTCTTGACAACGTGATTGCCAATTCAATTACAGATAATGAACTTATTGACACTTCCTTTAAAACAATCGTATTTAAAGAAGGCCAAGAAGCAAGTATTTATGTAATGCCATACAGAAAGACATCAAAAGGAATTGAGAGATTATTAGATTTTGAGGTATTGATTGAATATGTACCATCTGAATCCACTGACAATAGAAGGTCAATGAATACAAATTATGCAAATCAATCAAAATTAAGTATCGGTACGTGGTTCAAACTAGGTATAACAGAAACAGGTATCCATAGCTTGAGTTATGATGATTTAAATTCCATGGGAATTAATCCCAGTGATATGGATGTGGAAAATATTGGAATATTTGGAAATTATAATGGTGTTCTGCCTGAAGCAAATAGTAAATTTAGGAAAGATGACCTAGAGGAAAATTCAATAAAATCAGTTGGCTTAGAAGACGGTAAATTTGATGAAGGAGATTTAATTTTATTCTATGCTCAGGCTGCACTTACCTGGTCCTATAATCCCTTTACAGGGAGATTTGTACACAATAATAATTTTTATGCAGATACCACATATTACTTCTTTACACCAGATAGTGGAAGTAAAAAGAACATGTCTGTATTGGATGGTACATCAGAAGTTGGTACTTATGTTGTAACATCATTCACAGATAAGGCAGTTCATGAAGTAGATCTGGAAAACATGATATCTTCAGGAAAAGAGTGGTATGGTGAAAGGTTCGAAGGTGATACCCTTGAGAGAACATTTAATTTTAGTTTTCCAAATTTAAAATTGGATGAACCTTTGTTCTTATCATTAGAGATTATTGGCCGCGCGTATGAAAATTCGTATTATGACGTATATGTTAATGATCAACAAGTTGTAGATTCAACTAAAATACGTTTCATTACCCCCACTTTGGGAATATTTGGAAGAAAATCAACATCAAATGCCACTTTCTTTTCAGATTCGGATGATCTAGACGTTAAATTGGTTTTTAAGTCAGGTGATCCTAATGCTATTGGTTGGTTAGACTTTTTGCTTCTTAATGCAGAAAGAGAATTAATATTCAAGGGTAATCAAATGGAATTTTCTAATCCTCACACGGCTGCAACTGGCAATGTTTCTGAGTTTAGAGTAGCTGAAACTTCTTCCGACGATGAGGTATGGGATATAACAGATATACATAATCCAAAAAAAGTCCTGACAAATTTTGAAGATGCAACAACTGTATTTACTCTTCCGACAGATTCATTAAAAACATTTACAATTTATGATGGAAATAGTTTTTTGAAACCCGTTTCATATGATATTGTTTCCAATCAAAACTTACATGGGATTACAGATGTTAACTTTGTAATCATTAGACCGGACTTCTTCTCTGATTATGCTGAAGANGTTGCAAACATCCATAGGTATCATGATGATTTGAAAACCATTACCGTTGGCTTGACCGAAATTTATAATGAGTTCTCTTCAGGCTCTCAGGATATAAGTGCAATTCGAGATTTCATGCGAATGTTATACAAAAAAGATGCATTTGGCAATGAAAGAGCCTATTTATTGCTTTTTGGTGATGCCTCGTTTGACTACAAAGATCGTATTCATGATAATACTAACCTTGTTCCCACCTACGAGTCTTTAGAATCCTTGCGTGAGACTGGAACTTTTGCAACTGATGATTATTTTGGTTTATTGGATGATTCAGAAGGGGCGAATGCTTCTGGGGATCTGGATGTCGGAATAGGAAGGTTTCCAATTTCAACAATACAAGAAGCCCAAACTACAGTTGAAAAAATTGAGAACTATCTGGTTCAAAACAATAAAGTCATGAGTAAATGGAGAACNGACATTTGTTTTATCGCAGATGATAGAGACAATAATCTTCACTTAATACAGGCAGAGGATCTAGTAGATATTACTGATACCCTGTTCAACGGAATAGGTATAAAAAAAATATTTTTAGATGCTTATAATAAAGTAACGGTACCAGGTGGTTTCAGATATCCTGATGTGAATCGAAAGATAAATGAGCAAATTTCACAGGGTGCGTTAATTGTAAACTATACTGGTCATGGAGGCCTGATTGGATGGTCCAATGAACTTGTACTTGATGTTCCTATGATAAATGCATTTGATAATTTTGACAACTTACCTCTGATAATAACCGCAACTTGTGAGTTTAGCAGATTTGATGATCCAGAATTCAAATCGGCAGGAGAGTACGTATTTTTAAATGAAAATGGTGGTGGCATCGGATTATTAACAACAACCAGGCTAGCTTATGCTCACTCCAACTTTATAATGAACTCAAGAATATATTCCAATTTACTTTCATGTGATGACGAGGGTAGTGTGCCAAGGTTAGGTGATCTAATAAGATTNTCTAAGATACCATCAAATGAAAATTTTCTAAATTTCACACTTCTGGGAGATCCCGCTCTAACACTTGCATACCCCAAATATATAGTGGAAACAGAAAATGTTACAACAACTGATGATAACGATACGATTCATGCGTTGTCTATTGTTAATGTTAGCGGTAGGATTAATGATGCAACTGGTAATTTGCAGTCAAATTTCAATGGATTTCTTTATCCTGAAGTATACGATAAAGCAACTAATTACACAACATTGGGTAATGACGGAAATAGTTTTCCGCAAGACTTTACCTTATTTGACAGACTACTATATGATGGAAGGGTTCTTGTTGAAAATGGAAGNTTTGAATTTGATTTTAAGGTTCCCAAGAATATTATTTACAGCTATGGAAATGGAAAAATTTTATATTATGCCTTAGATACAGTCAGCTATACTGATGCGTGGGGTGGGTTTGAAAGCCTCCTGATAGGAGGGGTGGATGAAAATGCTGATTTAGATGATATTGGACCTGATATAAACCTTTATTTAAATTCAAGTCAATTTTCCAATATGGATGTTGTAACAAGTAACCCCGTATTATTTTCTAAAATTACAGACGATAATGGTATTAACAACACGGGAATTGGTTTAGGNCGTGATATGGTAATGATATTAGACAATGATTATTCAAATCCATTAATAATGAATGAGTTTTTTAGCATGGATTTAAACAGCTACAAAAGTGGTCAGATTGTTTACCCAATGTCAAATTTATCAAGTGGACTGCATACACTGAAGTTAAAAGTATGGGATTTGTATAATAACTCTTCTGAAAAAACAATTGAATTTATNGTTAATGATGAAGCCGAAATAAGCTTGAGAGGAGTTTACAATTATCCAAATCCGTTCACAGAAGAAACAGAGTTCACATTTAACCATAATAAATCAGGAGTGGAATTAAATGTGGTTATAAGAATTTATGATATTACAGGGAATTTTGTAGTCGAACTATCAAATGAAAATAATATCAACGGAAATATCATTTGGAATGGAAAAAATTCCAACAATAACAGAGTTCCAGCTGGTTTATATACCTACACCTTAGAAGTGACAGATGAGTATGGTAATGTAACTGTTCAGCAGCAGAAATTAATTAAACTATCCAAATAACATAAAGTCTAATTATTCGTTATAGTTACTAAAAATGATGAAAAAGGTCGTAAACCTTTTTGGTCTATCAAGTAATATTAATTAAAATATTTCGTTAGGTTTGCAAACCTTTTTTATATTAAGTAGTTAGATGAAAAAAAATATCCTATTAACATTTGTTGCATCAGTTATTTTGATTAATCTCGGTGCTCAAAGCTCCATAGAAAAAAATGGTCAAAGTTTAAACGTTATAACCACTGCAGTTCCCTTATTAATGATTGGCCCAGATGCTCGTGCTGGCGGCATGGGTGACGGAGGAGTGGCATCATCTCCAGATGCCAATTCAATGCATTGGAATCCAGCTAAATACTCAAGGATAGCAGATGATATGGGTTTTTCATTTTCTTATACCCCTTGGTTAAGAAATCTGGTAAATGATATCAACCTTGCTTATGTTTCATTCTACAAAAGAATCAATCCGGTGTCAACCTTTGCATCTTCTCTGAGATATTTCTCACTTGGAGAGATTACCTTTACTGATAATACAGGAATGCCAATTGGAACATATAAACCAAATGAATTTGCCATTGATGCGACTTATTCAAGGATTCTATCAGATAAATTTTCTCTTGCAGTGGCAGGTCGTTTCATTTACTCTGATCTTACCCAGGGTCAGTTTGTTCAAGGAGTAGAGACTAAACCTGGTATTTCAGTTGCAGCGGATATTGCTATGTATTGGGAAGATGATGTAGACTGGTTCAAGTCAATGGATGCTACGTTCGCATGGGGTGTGAATATTTCTAACATAGGTAACAANATTTCATATTCAGGAACAAACATTGAAAAGGACTTCATACCAACTAATTTGAGAATTGGTCCAAGATTAACGCTGGAACTAGATGATTACAATAGCATTAGTTTCCAGGTAGACATCAACAAACTTTTAGTACCAACACCTCCAATTTATGCTGATTCCACAAATCCTGATGGCTCATATATTATTTTGAAAGGGATGGATCCAAATGTAAGTCCAATTCAAGGGATGATACAATCTTGGTATGATGCTCCTGGTGGATTTTCTGAAGAAATGAGAGAATTCAGCTTTGCTTTTGGAACGGAATATTGGTACACAGATGTTTTAGCACTAAGAGGTGGGTTCTTCTATGAAGATCTAACAAAAGGTAA
>JGI26252J51714_1000322_pt1 | contig 29386 bp, 27 predicted proteins | sample SaaInlLV_10m_DNA_4_FD_51714 | JGI IMG/M metagenome (IMG submission 51714)
CTCTTTTCCATTCTCATATAGTCTAATTGTAATGTTCTTATCAATTAGATTTTTTGCAGCTAGGCTGACTTCAATGGGAAAAACATCATTTTTGTAAACAAATGAATTAAACCTAACATCACTAATTTTCACATCAGCAGAACCAATGGTATCTCCCAGTGCAATTGAGTAAATGGGCCAATTGAGATCAGATGCTGCCGAAACAGGATCAACTCCTGAATTGGTTATACCATCGCCAGCTATCAAAACAGCTCCAACATTTTGGCCGGAATAAGTTTCTTTGATGTATGAAAAGAAAGCAGAATAATCTGATAAAGATTCATCAAATGACAAAGAATCATATTCATTGATCTCTTCGCCAAATGTAATAATGTCAACATCACATTTATCTGATAATGTACTGCGTAATTTCAGCAACTCGTCATCTAATCTGGTTCTGAAATAAGCAGAATCCGATGATAACAATAAGGAAGAAGAGTTGTCTACACCAATTATCATTATTGGTCTTTCAACAATTTTACTTTTGGTTTTCAAGTACGGTGATAACAGTAAAAATGCCAATAGGGAAACAACAACAAACCTTGTTACAAAAAGCAACACAGTAAGTAATTTTGATAATTTATTCAGAGGATTCTTAAAATACAGAATCCCTGCATAAAACAGTCCGGTTGCTAATACCAACAAAACTGCCCACCATGAATATGAAATAAAAACCTCAGAAACCATGCGTTAGGTGTGGTACAAATTATTATTAATTAATCTAAGATTAAGTATTCATTCCACCGCAAACATTAATTACCTGGCCAGATACATAGGAACTTAAGTCAGAAGCAAGGAACACGGCCACATCAGCTACATCATCTGGTTTTCCAGATCTTCTAAGGGGAATTGTTTTAATCCATGCTTCCTTAACATCTTCTCCTAGCTTATGAGTCATTTCGGTTTCAATAAATCCAGGAGCGATTGCATTACAACGAATATTTCGGGATCCTAGTTCCTGAGCAATTGATTTTGTAAAACCTATCATACCAGCTTTTGAGGCACTGTAATTAGACTGACCAGCATTACCACTTACACCAACAACAGAGCTCATGTTTATTATTGAACCCGTTCTCTGTTTCATCATAATTCTCTGCACAGCTTTGGTGAGGTTAAATGCAGATTTTAAATTAACTGTGAGTACAGCATCCCAGTCCTTCTCTTGCATTCTCATGAGTAAATTATCACGCGTAATTCCAGCGTTATTAATAAGTATATCAATTCGGCCAAAATCTTCAACCACTGAGTTTATCAACGTCTCACCATCATCGAAAGATGCAGCATTTGATGCATAACCCTTAGCATCAACACCTAGAGCCTTTAATTCTGCCTCTGTGGCTTCCATATTTTCATCATAATTTAAATCTGAAAAAGCAACATTAGCACCCTCTTGAGCAAACTTCATGGCTATTGACTTACCAATACCTCTTGCGGCACCAGTTATTAATGCGGTTTTACCTTCTAATAATTTCATATTTATCCGAATATTAAGTTTGCGTCAAAGATATAAATTATATGCGCTTAAATAATACAGGTTTTAAAGCTAGATAAAATAGAAGGTAATATTGAATAGCTAGATATAATTCTATTAAAATTTATTGTAGTTTTGCAATCCAAAATTAAGGGACTCGTAGCATAACGGATACCTGCCTGCCGGCAGGCAGGGTGCACAGAGTGTTGAAATTAAGGAAAGTACTTATGTATTTTGTTTACGTTCTTAAAAGTGAAATTGAAAACCGGCTATACAAGGGTATGACCAATGACATAGATCGTAGAGTTTATGAACATAATCATGGTAAGAATAAGTCTACCAAACCCTATAGACCGTGGAAGCTAGTATATAAAGAAGAGTTTTCTACATTTGAAGAAGCTAGAAAAAGAGAATTATTTTTCAAATCTGGTTTTGGTAGGGAGCAATTAAAGAAAATATTGGACTCGTAGCATAACGGATAGTGCACCTGACTACGGATCAGGAGGTTGCAGGTTCGAATCCTGCCGGGTTCACTTTTTACCCACGCAAATGGCTGCATATCAACAATATGCAGCCATTTTTCTTTTTAGGATATATCTTTTCTTGAACAAGGAATGTACATAATAGAACTAGATACTGATAAAATTAAATCTAGACAAAAATTGATAATAAAATAAAAGCACAGTGCATAACATTATAGGATTTAAGGCTCAGTTGAGCCCAAAAAAAGCAGGCAGCAACTAAAGAACTACCCACTGTCTGTTAATTAAGTCCAGAATCCGGAGAAAAGCCTAAGCTCAATTGAGTTTTAAATCATGTTGGGCTAAGCCGCTGGTAACCAGAAATCCTGTATGTGGGTATTTAATGATTTGAATTTGTTGCAACAGGGCAGATTTTGTCATTCTTGTTCGAGTTTTGCTTGTAAATCCAATTTCCGATTGACTATTAAAACTATATTCACCTTTTAGTAGTGCCAAATGAACATACTCCTCCCATTTGGATAAAATAGCTTTTCCCATCATATGTAAAAACATAATTTCAAAGAACGTTTATTTGTTTCAGCTCATTCCAAGGTCATCGGAATAGCAAAAGTTTCTGATATCATTCCGGCAAATCGCATCCGCCCTTTTTTACATACTGGACAATTGAGTTGTGAGTGAGTTTTAATGTTTTGCATGATAGCTGTCCATACGGTATCCTGTTTTTCCCAAAATTGATTACCATCTTCTTGGGCTTGCTGTTTTTTATCCATGTTTTCTTGCCTGAGCAAATTCTTGGCTTTTTCAAGGTTTGATTTACGATGAACATTGGCAAAGATGCCGTAATAACGTACTTTGAAAAAGCCTTTTGGCAACAGATGGAGCAAAAACCTGCGGATAAACTCATTGACTTTTAATTTTATTTTACGAAAGACACCTTTATTTTTGTAATCTTTCATGATAAAGTAAACTATCCCGTTTTCAACTTTTTCGATCCGCCTGTCGCTGATGGCTATTCGAAAAACGTAGCGAGAAAGGTATTCCAACACTTTCTCAGGACCGGCAAATGGCTTTTGGATGTTGACAACCCATTCTTTCTTCTTTAATGAACTGATTAATGCCGAGAAGACTTTAATTGCTTTAATCTCACTGGTTTTCCCCTTAAAGGTAAGCTTTTCTTTATTGTACTGCTGCATCAATAAATCTAAAAACTTGCCCCTGAACTTTCTTGAAATAACTTTGTAATAAATAAAGAAATCATTAGATTTTGTAGTATGTACCCAATGTGTTTTGTCAAACGACAATCCTCCCGCAGGCATAATACAGTGTAGGTGCGGGTGATCCATCATGTTTTGCCCCCAGGTATGCAGGATGGTTATCAAACCAGTTTCTGCACCCAAATGTTTGGTATCCTTACTTAACTCGAGTACCGTTTGTGAGGCAGCCTTGAATAAAATATCGTACATCACCTTTTTGTTTTGAAGGCACAGTGCATTTAACTGGTAGGGAATGGTGAAAACAAGGTGGTAATAGCCAACAGGCAAGAGTTCATCCATGCGTTTGTCCATCCACACCTGGCGGTCTTTATCCTGACAATTGGGACAATGACGGTTACGGCAACTGTTGTAAGCCTTGCTCAGGTGAGAACATTGGTCGCATTGGCGATAGTGAGAACCCATGGACTGGGTCTGGCAAGATGATAACAAGCTGATAATGCCTTTTTGTTGTCCTTTTATTTTGTGCTCAAGAAGATACTTTGCGCCATGTTCTCTAAAAATATCACTAACTGTTATTTTTGACATAGCTCATCAACTCCTTTCAGGTTATCCAACGGGTTTTGAACATTGTTGATGATTAGCTTTTGTACATGGAGATATTTGAGTGTATTTCCCAGACATGAATGTCCCATTAAACGTTGTATAACAAGAAGGTTCGTCCCTTGTTCCAAATGGTGTGTGGCAAAACTATGGCGGAAAGTATGTGGTGTGTAATGCTTCTTTATGGATGGAGTGAGGTAGCGTGCTTTTTTACAAATCTCACGCACTGCCGTTGTGCCAAGATGGGTGCCTTTGCCTCCTGCTCCTTCGAAAAGGTAATATTGTGGCTTGTACTGCTTGTAATAATGCCGAAGAGTTTTTAATAGCACTGGCGAAAGCGGGACTTTGCGTTGCTTTAGCCCTTTTCCTTCCTGAATATTGATTTGCATGCGCTTACTCTCGATGTCACTAAGTTTGATATTGACGCTTTCCGATAGCCGAGCACCGGTAGAATAGAGTAGCATGATTAATGTACGATGTTTTAAGTTGTTGATAACACTCAGAATATCAAAAACTTCTTCCGTACTTAGAACCAGAGGAAGAGTCGAGGCAATTTTGGGTGTGGGAAGGTATTGCTTTGCCCACTCCTTGTGATAGACTTGAGTGAAAAGAAATTTTAGGGCATAATATCCCATTTTCACGCTACCAGGTTTATGAGCACCATCGGTGAGCATAGACTGGAAGTAGGCCCTTAGTTCTTCAACACTGGTGTCCTGTGGGTCTTTTTGATGAAAGTTTTGATAATCGTTGATGTGCCACCAATAACTCTCTCGAGTTCGAGTACTTAAATTGCGAAGAATAACTTGCTGATCGAAGTTTTTTTTAAATTTGTCATGATATAACTTTTAATTGATAATCCTGTAAAGATCCAAATTTTTAGCAACGCAGTATCTTGAAAACCACCGAACGTAGAGAGGTTTAGTTCAACAAAAAATATAATTCATGCCGCAGTTATTGCACACAGAGAAATTATGGTAAATTTGGAGTTAGTGAAACCAAAGAAAACTATTGAATTAAGTGCGGCACGCATCATATTCAAACCGTTATGTATCATAATAAAAAAATGAATCTGAAGATTTACACTACTTCACTATTAATTATCCTTAGTACATTCCTTGTGAATGCCCAAGTCAAAGTCACCGAAGACATAGATTATATTGCTGATTCTTTTTATAGTGATAACAAGGATTTTTTAGATATCTACATGCCCGAAGATAAAAGTGATGTTCCTGTTATTGTTTATTTCCATGGCGGTGCTCTATTAATGGGAGATAAGAGTTGGGGAAAGGACATTGGCCTTAAAGTAGCTGAATCTGGAATTGGCCTAGTTAGTGTCAACTATCGGTTGTCTCCTGATTTTCAACATCCAGCACATTTAGATGATGCAGCAGATGCAACAGCATGGGTAATCAATAACATAGAGAGATATGGTGGAAATCCTCAAAAGATCTATATTGCAGGATATTCTGCAGGGGCATACCTGGCTGCACTCCTTGCAATTGATTTTTCCGTTTTACAAGCCCATGACATCGAGCAATCTAAGATAAAAGGAACTATATTAATTAGTCCTTTTCTTTATGTGGAAGAAACAGCAAAAGTTCGAATCGAAAAAGACTCTATCTACAAAACAATCTGGGGAAATGAACCGCAAAATTGGATAGAAGCATCTGTAACACCCCATATTTTACCTAATCGAGATAATATTTTACTTATCTACGCTGATGGAGACGAGGCCTGGAGAAAAGAACAAAACGAACGATTCGCTGCAGCTATGATAGCTGCGGGTAATCTTCGTGTATTTACAGAAGAGGTACCAAATAGAAATCACCTGTCACTACTCACTGCAATTCTTAAAAATGATGATAGTATTATAAATCTGATGAGTGACTTTGTGATGAAAGAATAATATTTGCCAAATTACATAACATTAGATATTAGACCTTTTTTTATCTTTGATAGTCTAACAACAATAAATTCACAAACAAACATGACAATAAAGAACTTTGTAGTAGTGTTTTTACTGTTTATTTGCTTTGGTAATAAAGCATTATTTTCTCAGCAAACGGTCGGATTATTCTCTAATACAATTGACTCATATAATGGATATACATTATTCGCTCCAATGTTTAGTACAACCACTTATCTAATTGATAATTGTGGTGAAAAAGTACATAGTTGGAATTCTGCATATAAGCCTGGCATTTCAGTATATTTCTTAGAAGACGGAACTCTATTGCGAACAAGAAATACAAAAAATTCAACTTTTACCGCTGGTGGCTCTGGAGGAGGAATTGAAATGTTAGATTGGAATGGGAATGTTATTTGGGATTACACCATTTCCTCTGCAACAGAATGTCAGCATCATGATATTGAATATTTACCAAACGGTAATATATTAGCCATTGTTTGGGATTCTAAAACTCAAGCCGAAGCTATTCAAGCAGGCAGAACAACATCAGGTAGTACTCTTTGGTCAGAAAAAATAATTGAGATTCAACCTGATTTAGTTAATGGTGGAGGAACAATAGTATGGGAGTGGAAAGCTTGGGATCATTTAGTACAAGATTTTGATAATACAAAAGACAATTTCGGAACTGTTTCTACTTCTCCTGAATTGTTAGATGTTAATTTCACTTCAGGAAACCCAACAAATGAGGATTGGCTTCATATTAATTCTATTGATTATAACACTACATTTGATCAAATTATATTAAGCAGTCATAGTTTTAGCGAAGTATGGATAATAGATCATTCGACTAGTACAGCACAAGCATCTAGTCATACTGGCGGAACCTTTAATAAGGGTGGTGACTTATTATACCGTTGGGGTAACCCTCAAACTTATGACCAAGGAACTGGAGCAGATCAGCTTCTTTATAAACAACACGATGCTTGTTGGATAGAAGATTCTTACACAGATGGGGGTATGGTAATGATATTTAACAATCAGGCTGGTACACCATCAAACTATTCAGAAGTAAACGTAATAGACCCGCCAGTTGATGTTAATGGAAACTACACTTATTCTGGAACAACATATTTACCGTCTAGCTTCCATTGGATTTACCAAGCTCCTACCCCAACCAACTTTTATGCTTCTCATATTTCTGGAGCTCAAAGATTACCAAATGGAAACACATTAATTTGCGATGGCACTGCAGGTACATTTTTTGAAGTAGATTATTCTGGTAGTACTGTTTGGGAATATGTTAATCCAGTCAGTCAATCAGGTATAATAGCACAAGGTGATCCTGTCATTCAAAACATTGTATTTAGAAGCTATAGATACCCCATAAATTATAACGGGTTTAACGGTCAAACAATAACTCCACAAGGATATATAGAAACTGGGTCAACATATAGTTGCACATTATATCCAACTGGAATAAATGAAAATATAGTTAATTCTGAAATTTCTGTTTATCCAAATCCATTTTATAATCAAATAACTATGGAAGGAAATAAAGCTGAATTGAAAGAAATTATTATTTACAATACTTTAGGACAAAATGTGACAGCACTTACTAAGCAAATTTTGATTAATGTAAATCAAATTATGATTGATTTATCAAAATTAGATACAGGTATTTACTATATAAAAACAAAAACTACCGCCAACAAAGTCTATAAGCAATAGCACTCTCCGAGATGCAACTGCTAATACACAAACCGTTGTGCAGCATTCACAAAATGAAACTGAACAATGAAATCTTATAGAAAAGGATTTAAACTGTAAATTAGCAAAATAATGAAACGTATCGACAGTATTTTATGTGGGATTGTTTGGACTAAAGCACTTAAAAGGGAAAAATAAGTAAAACTCCACTTAATAAATATTAAACTTTGAATCGTAAAACAAAAGCTTATAACTTAAATGAATAAAGTAGATAATTCATCCCAAAAAATTACTAAAAAAAAGTCTCATCCATTTTGGCGATGGTTCTGGCTCACTTTTCTTGTAGTATCTCTTGCTTATGCGTGGTATTCATTTTATGCTCCTTCTAATGATATTGAATGGGTCAACGAAATTACTTCTACTCAGGAACTCACCAAAAGTTCCAGCAAGAACACGCTTATTTTTTTCACAGGAAAATGGTGTTCACCTTGCCAAATTATGAAACGTGAAGTTTTTGCAGACAAAGAAGTTGAAAGGATCATCAATTCACAAGTTACACCAGTAATGATTGATATTGATAACCCCAACACCAAAGAGCTAGTAAAGTATTATAAGGTTAGTGCAACTCCAACAACAATTATTCTCGATTCCCAGGGAAAAGTACTAGATTACACTGTGGGAAAGATTGAAAAAAAGAAATTTCTTGAAATGCTGAAAAATTTTGAACTCCAATAAATAATTTTTAATCGGATAATCAAAATATTAAATTGGAATATGTGGTAAATATATATAATGTATGACAATATGTATAATACCCCACATATCATTGATATCCATATAATGGGATTAGGGGATTTATTTTGTTTAGATGTAAATTCCTATCAAACACACTCTTTTAATCTACAACTTTAAGTATATACTAATATAAAAGATTAACCTTCAGATTTATTAAAATTACTTATATCTATTGATAAAAAATATGAAAGTTGTTATGAAAATTTAAAATTTCTTTTAGAAAAAGGAGATACAGATATTGAAATTTTTAAATTTAATAAAACTGAAAGTGATGGTGTAGAAGTTATTAGATTTTTAGTACCACAAAAAATATCAAATGCCAATAAATTAAAATACTCTGTAAAATATAATTGTGTGCCACCAATTCCAACAATAAAGGCAATTCAAATAATGTAAAGGGTTTTTTCATGTTTGTTTATTTATGGGGTATAGAATTCCTGTAGTGAATACGAAAAATAAGACAATTTAAAAGTTGACAAATTATATTAACTTTAAACTGTTAAATATGAAAAGAAAGAGATTACCCAAAATAGATTGTAAAAGGAATACTGCACAACAATATGTAAATTCAATTGTTTACAATGTATAATATGACAGCCTTGTTTCTAAAACTGCAAAATTCAAATGTATTTTGCTTTTCTCAAAGTGAAAGAATTGCACATTATAACACACAACAGATGCCTATTTATACGACTGAATACCATTGTATTATAATATGATTAAATTATTAAAAATAGGTCTCTTCTTTATAAGTCTTGTGCTTATTTCATATTTATACCTTAAACAAGATTTTGAAAAAACTCCGAAAACAATATATAAGAATGGCTTTATAATAACATTGAATGAATATCAACCATTTGCAGAAGCTATGTATGTCGTAGATGGAAAAATAATAGAAATAGGGACTAATGAACAACTAGAGAAAGACTTACCAAACGAAATAACAACAGTAGACTTGAAAGGAGCTACAGTCTTACCTGGATTTATCGATGCTCACACTCATTTTTCCATTAGTATGTTTCTAGCAGAAATGCATGACTTATCTGGTTTTAAATACAATTCAAATAAAGAAGTTTGGAATGCTTTTGAAAACATAGTTAAAAATACAAATAAGGGTGACTGGATAATCTGTAAAGGCATTGACCCAATATTAATAAAAGATTTGGTTCCTCCATCTATTGAATACTTAGATAAAGTTTCCCCAGAAAACCCAACTCTTTTTTTCAGTCAAAGTCTTCATAATTACTGGGCAAATTCAAAGGCTTTTGAGATTATCGGAATAAATAAAGAAACCCCTAACCCATCTATCCATAGTTATTATGGGAAAGACAAGAATGGGGAACTTAATGGTTTAATCGTAGAACAGCTTGCAATAGAACCATTTTTTGATATACTAAAATCGGAAGTGTTAACACCAAAAATATTAAGTAATACAGCCTCTAAAGTAATGTCTAACTATGCGAAATACGGAAATACAACAATTGTATCAGCCGGAATTACAATTCAGGACAAAAAACCTTTAATACTATTTAAACACCTATCTAACAATGAGCCCTCGCTTCTAGGTAGTTTTTTAGAAAAAATAGGCTATCTACCAAAAAGGAAACAAAATCCTAGACATTTTATCTATATGCGTCATGACATGGCACACCTATTACCTAAGAATAAAAATTATAAAAATGATTTTTATAATATTATTGGTATTAAACATTGGTACGATGGCTCACCATATATTGGGTCAATGTATTTAAATGAAAAATATCTAAATTCAGAACTTTCAAATCATAAATTACATATTCCAAAGAACCACAAAGGAGCTGCATTAATTGAAGAACATGATTTAAAAATTTTCATAAAAAAATATCATAGAGAAGGTTGGCAAATGGCTTTTCACACCCAAGGTGATGCTGCCATTAAAGATGTGATTAATTCTTTTGAAGAACTTGCAGCTGAATTAGATTTTAGCAAATCTAGACATCGGTTAGAACATTGTCTTCTTTTACCTAAAGAGAATATAAATCAAATGAATAGACTAAATCTTACACCTAGCTTTCATATAAACCATTTATATTATTATGGAGATGTTTTAAAATCTAGTTTAATAGGTCAAGAACGAGCGAATAAAATACTGCCACTAGGTTCTGTAAAAAAAAGTGGAATGAGATTTTCATTACATGCCGATCAACCTATGTTTGATAGCCACCCCTTTAAGCTAATACAAACTGCTGTTGAACGTAAAACTATTCTAGACGATACTTTAGGCGCAAATGAAAACATCACAGTTATCGATGCTATTAAAGCAATGACTATAGATGCAGCTTGGCAGATTAATATGGAGGATAAAATTGGTTCATTGGAGAAAGGTAAATATGCTGACTTTATTATTTTAGACAAGAACCCATTAAATATACAAACGAATGAAATAAGTACTATTAGATGCTTAAAGACGTATATAAATGGAAACTTGGTAAATTAAGTATATAAGTTGATAATAAAATGAGTGAAACCATTATTTTAAAAAAAAATCCAAAAATTGAATTCCAACTTCTTCATAATGGATTTAAATTAATTGATAAGAAAACAGAACAAAATTCCGGGTTTTACTATTATTATGATCTCCAATCCATTGAATTAAATAAGGTTTGGTATCCTAGACTAGCCAGTTGGTTAAGAATATTTACATGGATATTAAACGGAGTTCCATATTTTCCAGATGCAGAATCTTATAAAAAAGCTAACATAGTTATTCATTTTGTGAAAACGAAGATATTTATATGGTTAACTGATTCTAATATGGCTGATAAAGCTAAAAGACTAAAGGAGTTATTAGATAAAAAAACTATGGGTAACATCAGCCATATGCAATAGCTGCGTTTCCCCCACCATTGACAAAGTGGATTGTATTCTGAAAGTTTCTCCTTCGGTTCAGCAATCAGAAAAGAGATTCATTAAAATTATATATTTACTAGTAAATTTTTTACTGACGGTTTACAATGTGAAAATAGTAACGTTAACCCTTTTAAAACTGAATATGAGANATATAATAATTTATACGGTAATTACATTTTTACTATTTNCATGTGAAACACCTGCGAATNAACGTGGTGAACACAAAAGTGATTCAATTCAATTCGAGGTGAAATATTTTGGTGCATTAAAAAACATAATGCACAAAGGTGATATCTCAGCTCAAACCGACCTGTCCAACTTTGAAAATATCAAACACCTATACGCTATTGGTGCTCTTGAGAACCTCAAGGGTGAGATTCAAATAATAGACGGCAAATCGCACAATACATTGGTAGTGGATAGTGCAATTAGTTTTGATAGGTCGTTTGATAAAAAAGCCACATTACTGGTGTATGCTACAATTGAAAAATGGAATTATTTCAAAATNCCAGATGAAATAAAAACATATGAACAACTTGAAAATCATATTACTTCTGTTGCCAAAGAAAATGACATAAATATTAATAAACCATTCCCCTTTATGATTGATGGTAATATTGACTCGTTCAATTGGCACGTAATTAATTGGAAAGATGGAGACACAGAACATTCACATGAAAAACATGTCAACTCAGGGCCACATGGTACTGTTGAAAATAGAGATGTTGAATTGATAGGTTTTTACTCTGATTCACATCACGCTATTTTTACACACCACACAACGAATATGCACATACATGTAAAAACACTCGACAACAAAATAGCAGGGCATGTCGATGACTTGACTTTAGGAAAAGGAATGATTTTAAGATTGCCAGGCNTATAATAAATAACGATCTTGAGATTAAGTGCAAAATAGTTATTTTTACTAGAATTTCATCTTAAAAACAATACAATGAAATGGCTCTATAACAATTGGTATAAATCAACAATATTCTTAGCTGTTTATCTGTTAATATTTGCACTCATTTATTTGTTTAAGGAAGATTATGCATTATTTCTGATATGGCTACAAACAATTGTCTACTTATTACATCAATTTGAAGAGTATGTTTTACCAGGAGGTTTTGTGAAGTTTTTTAACACAAAACCTTTGGGATCAAAAAGAGATGATTTTCCCCTTAATATAAGATCCTCATTTTGGATTAATATTCCTATCATATTTATTGGATTTCCTCTTTCAGCAATTCTAGCGGGATACGTTAATATTTCAATAGGATTGTGGACTGCCTATTTTTCAATTATCAATGCAATATCTCACGTTGGCATGTTTTTCTGGTTTAAATACAATCCAGGACTTATCGTAAGTTTATTTTTAAATATTCCTATAGGAGTATATACTATCTATTATTTTACTTCTCATAACCTAGCTTCTGTAGATGTAAACTTAGTAAGTTTAGCGATTGGATTATTGATTCAAGCTTCACTTATGGTTTATGGATTTCGTATTCTAAAACCGAAAATCCAAAAAAACAAATAAAATTATTTGCTAACAAGTTACATGATGTCATTGTGTGATGCATCATATACAGAAAAAATCAGCCTCATATCAATTAAATATGTTACAAAGAATACTAAATGTAGAGGAAGTAATTTACTCTTCAAATTTGAACGAAGAAAATTTAATGAGAAGAGTTGAAAATCTCTTTGAGCAAAAATCGTTAGGTCTAGCAGGCAAAATCATAAGCGAGGATGAGTTTACAGCTTATGAAAAATTGATTGTTATTGGTTGGGATATGCCTTATCTTAGAAGAAAGGCTGCTTATTTAAAAGGTAAAATCACCCAAGGAGAAAAAGGAACATTGATAAAGTTAAAAGTATCACCAAATTCCTTTTTGCCAATTTTTGCTATTGTGGCTGCTATAACTGGGGTTATTATTACATTAATAGGGTTATTAAATACCCACGCTGATAAGTTATTCTTAATTTTTGGAATAGCCTTCTTTACGCTGGGGATTGTTTATTATCCTGTAAGCACAATATTAAGAAATCGTCTAAAAAATAAGGTTACCAAATATTTAAACTTAAGTAAGGTGCAATAACCTCCAAATAAATATTTTTTACGGATGATCTCATTAGTATTTTGGAAGAAACCGAAATACATCACACTGAAAGTAATGGAGAAGCGACTAATGATTTTTAAATATGTTCACATAGTACGTATAGACGAGGTTAAAACATGCTTGATTTTTCACATCAACTATTGCAACATATGAATTTAGATAATATATCCTGATTCATACATCCCATGCATATTTAATAGCATAGTATTCTTTTTTCATCTCAACTTATGACTTAAGTTAAAGACAACATGATTATTTTATTCTTTCCGTAAATAAAATAATTTGGCATATTATTGATATATGACACAATAATATATCCTTAAAAAAAATTGGTTAGTAATGGAGACTCAATCCTTGTTACCACATTTATGCGCTTTTTCATTAAACCTGGCAATGAGCCTCTAATAACACAAAAATAAATCTTTTATACATTAAATAATCGCTAACACTTAATTTATATAAATTCTAAATAACTTTTTATTTAAGTCTATTGGTTCTGATTGAATAAATTGTCTTGATTATAATCTTACTAATTATTAATCAACAAACAATTTAATTAAAGTTGATAAACAAAAAAATCCAGCGGATAACAAAAAAAAGGTAATGGAGTAATAAGCCATATATCACTCATATCTAAGTGCTCTGGCCGGCATAACTCTTGTTATATAAAATGTGGGGATAATAAGAACAAGAAGTGATATTATAAAGGTACCTATGTTTAACATTAAGACATCACTTATATGGAGTTCCATTGGCACATAATCAACATAATATGACTCTGCAGATAGCTTTATAATTCGAAAATAGCTTTGCACATAATAAAACCCAATACCTATAATATTTCCCCAAATCATACCTCGTATAATAACACCGGATGCCTTAATTAGAAATATTTTTCGAATGGATGAATTTGTTGTTCCCAGTGCTTTTAGCAAACCCACCATTGAAGTGCGCTCAATGATAAGGATTAATAATGTTGAAATCATAGTAATTGTGGAAACTATTATGAGTAGGCTTAAAATGACAATAACATTTAAATCCAATAACTCGAGCCAGTTAAATATCTGAGGGTACTCCTCAAAAACACTTACAGACCTTATGTTATATGGAATAGTAGTATACAAATTAAAAGAGACATCTCTTATTTTATCAACGTCATTTACCATAAGCTCAATACTTCCTGCATCAGTTGGATCCCAGTTATTTAATTTTTGGATATGTTTAATATCTCCTATTACATAAACATCATCTATTTCTTCCATTCCAGTGTCATAGATCCCCGAAATGGTAAATTTACGTCCTCTTGCTCTAGCTTGATCCCCATCCACAAACCACATTCGCATATCATCCCCAGTGTTTAGCTCTAATTTTCTGGAAATAGAAGATGATATTAGTACTTCATTGGATTTTATGGAATCATTTAATGATGGAAATAAACCACTACTAATGTTACTCTCAAGAAATGCTTTGTTAAAATTACTATCCACTCCCTTAAGAACCACTCCAAGAATTTGATCCTTTGTTTTCACTACACCTGCTTTGTGAGCAACTTTTTGTATGTGAGTAATTTCATTCTGGGAGTTTAGAATATCAAGTAGTTCTTCGTTAACGTTAATGGCACTCCCCTGCTCACCATAGTTGTTATCAAAAACAACTAATTGAATGTGAGAGGCAAAGTTCATGACCTTTTCACTAATGGAGTTTTTAAACCCCACAACAACGGCAACAGATATAATCATTAGGCTTAGGCCAAGCGCAATGCTTATAGTAGATATTCCAATTACAGGTTTGGAGAGATTCTTTTTATCTCCCGCCTTTAATTTACGTGCTATGAAATACTCGAAATTCAAATTATAAGTTTATTGATGCAAATCTAGACATTTAATATCTATTGTAAACAAAGTGTGAATCCTTAAATACTATGGTATTAATTGTAAATGCTTTTTATATTTTTGAAAATTGATATATAAAAATATAATGATTAGCAGACTAATTAAAATTCATCTTGTAATTCTTTTAAGTATCAACTTAATTAATCATACTTATGGACAGGATAGCCTTTATCTTGTGGATTATAATGAAATAATAACAGGAGCAGATCAAATATTTAAATACACCCCCCAATTAAAAAATAAGAAGGTGGCAGTAGTTGCTAACCATTCATCACTAATTGGCAAAACACACTTAGTAGACACTCTTACTTCTTTAAATATAAATATCAAAAAGATATTTTGTCCGGAACATGGATTCAGGGGTACTGAAGATGCAGGTAAATTAATATCAAATGATGTTGATCTAGAAACAGGAATCCCAATAATTTCACTTTATGGATCACATAAAAAACCAACAATCGATGATCTTAAAGGTATTGACATAATATTATTTGACTTGCAAGACGTTGGAACACGATTTTATACTTATATATCTACCTTGACATATATTATGGAATCATGTGCTGAAAATAGAATACCATTAATTGTACTTGACAGACCAAATCCAAATGGATACTATGTTGATGGCCCAGTATTGCAAAAAGAGTTTGAATCATTTGTTGGACTACATCCTGTTCCTGTGGTTTATGGCATGACAATAGGTGAATATTCTACAATGGTAAAAAATGAGAATTGGATTGAATCTGAAGATGCACTGCAGCTTGAAATTATCGAGCTCCTCAATTATAGCCATAATATGATTGTAAAACTGAACACTAAGCCTTCACCAAACCTTCCAAATTGGGAGTCAATATATCTTTACCCTTCCATGTGCTTCTTTGAGGGTACAATTATGAGCGTTGGAAGAGGTACAAATACTCCCTTTCAGATCTATGGGCACCCCGAGTTTAAAATTGGTGACTACACCTTCATCCCTCAAAGTAATATTGGTGCTTCTAATCCTAAGTATAACGGAGTTTTATGCAATGGTTTCAACCTTACAGAGTATGCTCATAATTATANTTCAAATCCAAGAAGCTTAAATTTAAGCTGGCTGATAAATTCCTANGTGGCAATGGGAAGTAATAACGAATATTTCAATGGTTATTTTAATAAATTGGCAGGTACTGAAGAANTTAAAGAGCAAATAATTGAAGGTAAATCTGAAGATGAAATAAAGAAAAGTTGGCAAGGTGACATTGATGAATTTCTTGATATAAGAGCTAAATACCTCATTTATGACTAAAACAACCAATGATAAATATTATCGCGATGTTGCCGAATATTATGATATCGATGCAAAGCTGGGATTTGAAAAAAGAGCATCTGTAAATAGTAGCTTAGAGAAAATTAGGAATGATTTTAGAAAAATAACATCAAAGTATCCTTTCAACAATGTTCTTGAAATAGGCTGTGGTCCTGGGTTTGACATTGCTTGGTTTGCTCATAATTATCCCAACAAAAAATTCACAGCTGTTGATATCTCATTGGAAATGGTAAGCCTTACAAAAAAGCGTATTGAGGAGGGTAAATACACAAACGCAAAAGTATTACAATCCAATGAAAAAGAGCTAATTGATAAATTTGGGACTGCATCTTTTGATATGATATATGTTTACTTCGGGGCACTAAATACTGTTGAGGACTTGTCAGAAACTGCAGATATTATAAATCAATTACTTACTGAAAAGGGGATTGCTGTTCTTTCATTTGTTAATAAATGGTACATGAGAGAATTAATTGTCCAGATGATCAAACTTAAATTCAATACTGCATTTGCAAGGTTGGGTAAAACCTGGGGAGGATATAGCGTTGACAGGCATCTTAGCTCACACTGTTATAGCCCTTCATTCATTAAAAAGGTATTCAATAAATTTGATTTACTTGAAAATAAAGGCTATAGTATTTTTTATCCACCCTGGTATAACGATCATAAGGTTAAAAACAATCCAAAAAAGGCTGAAATTTTATGGAATAGGGATAAGAAGATTCAGAACTCACCATTATGGGCCATGGGTGAATATACCCTATTTGTATTTCAAAAATAATTGCCTATGAGATTTAGCTTCTCTATGCAATTACCTGTTTACCTATATCACCAAGGGACTGATCAAGNGTTATAAAATTATATCTACTCAAGATCTTTTTCATACCTGTNTCAACANCGATATTTGAAAAAAATGCTTCTTTTGTAGCAGTATCTAAACGTGGATAGATGTTTTTATAGTCAGTAATATCACACTTAAACTCTCCCTTTACTTTCTCAATAAATATCTTTTGATATGTTGAATTGGGGTTGAAAATATTATAAATACCACTTCCAACAGAATTATCTGAATACAATGCCATTAACCTAGCTGCATCAATTACACTTAAGATAGACATGTTATTATTTCCATTACCAAACAATGGGATTGAATTATTTTCAATAATATTTTTCAAATAAAACCACTTAAACCAAGATCCGTTACCAATTAACCATGGAAAACGTAGTACTTTAACATTTACACTAGAAGATGAGATAGCTTTTAACAATGGTTTTTCTCCTCGTATATATTGCTTGGAATAAGAAATAGGGTTAATGGGTGATGTTTCATAATGAGGCTTAGTACTATTGCCATAAGCCAAGCTGCCTGATGCAAATAACAAATCAGTTTGAATACCAGAATCCTCAATATTTTTTAATAATCTTGAATTATTGAAATAAGCTATATATCCTGAAATCACTCTGCCGGTTTTTCTAAGCCTAGGCAATGTTGGGCGAGCACAATGAAAAATCTTTGTGGGAGCTATCTCTTTTAGTATATCCGAGTTTAGTGCATTTATTCCACCTCTAATAATATTTAATTTACCTGGACCTTTTATATACGTTTTGTTAACAGTTGCATATATTTTATAGTTAGATTTCACTAACTCATTTAGCAAATGTTTTCCAAGAAACCCTGAACCACCTATGAGTATTACAGACTGCATGCTGGATGTTCTTTAATTAATTTTGAACCTTCTCCATTCAAGGATGATAATATTTGAGACTGGTAGTTTGCAGGATGGTTTTTTGAGATATTTAACTCCGTATGAAATGCTTCATCATATATTTCCATCGGAAAGGATTTTCTTTTCCATTTACGCCTCCACTTTTTATCAGTGACACGCATGAAAAATTTGTTGATAGCATCACCATTAAATATATTGATAATACTCTCTAGAAGTCCTTTAATTTTTTCACCTTTTGATTCCACAATGAAACGGGTATCGTCTTTATAGCTTTCATTTGGCAGGTAATCCACTAGCCAATTATTTTGCAATTTAATACCTCTTATTAGTGATTGATTATAAACGGGTATGAGTGTTACTGTTTCTATTGCAGAGTAGATATTCTTTTGGTCAATCTCCATTGCGGTTTCATCCACAAAATAATTCATACAGTAATAATGTTCATGACCTTTGAGAAAGGTAGCTTTTTTGTATATGTGCAGTAAAGTTCTAGAAATCCAAAGCCTATTTTTACTAGTAACAATAAAGTAATCAATATCGCAATTTTCATCAGCATAATACTTGGATAATGACCCTGATATGGCTATTGATTTAACAAAGGGAAACATTTTTATAATACCAACGAATTTTACAGATTTTCGCAATAAATCTTCAGCCCTGTTATTACCCATAATCCTTTGCTTAGACCAACTGGGGTTTTTATCGATGGTATAATACCCCTCTACTGATTTGTACACATGACCATCTTTTTTCATCTTATTCAAAACAATGTCAACATCCGCAGATTCACACTTAAAACTCAGAAANCGATGAACTTCCGCAGAAGTAAGTGGGTATGAGAATAGACCGAAATATTTCAAAACAAACAAAACAGCATCCTTTAAGCTGGATATTTCATTATNTCTCATTAGACTTAAATATTACTTTAAAAGTTGTTAAAATAAATATTTCTATATCTCCAAGAAACGACCATCTTTTGATATATTCAATATCTGAATTTAATCTATTCTGAAAATTCTCTTTTCCTAAAATCATACCATGGAACCCTCTGACCTGTGCAAGCCCTGTCATACCTGGCTTAACCATATGACGTAAATGATAATTGGGCGAATAATTAGCATATTCAACATTATGACGCAACATATGAGGCCTTGGTCCAACAATGCTCATGTCACCAATCAACACATTGATTACTTGGGGTAACTCATCAATATGACTCTCTCTCAAAATTTTACCAAATTTTGTAATACGTTTNTCATTAATTTGAACCTGTAACCTATTTGCATCTTTATTCTTTACCATTGTGCGAAACTTAATACAGTAGAAAGATTTTCTTTTCAGACCTGTTCGTTTTTGAATAAAAAATGCCGAACCTTTGGATTCAATAACTATTATTAAGCTAACTATTGGGAATAGCAATGGTGCTATTAATATAATAAATATTGAGGAAAGTGCAATGTCAAGTGTGCGCTTTATAAATCTATTAAAAGGCTTATTTAATTTACTTTGAATAACTACTTTATTCTGTAATTCAAATACATGATGACCAATATGACTAGTATTATAACCAAAAATCATTCTTATACTTGTGTTCGTTAAAAGGAAAATATGATGAATAATTATGAGACAAAAATAAACTAATCCCAGTTGCCTCGTTATAACNGATTCTGCAATAACACAAAAGAAGCAAATATTTTAAAAATCTTTTAAATAATCTTCACGGCTAGGCATGAAGTCATATTAATCATTGTTAAAAGGGAAGTATGATGAATATATGAGACAAAAATAAACTATGCCTATTTGCCTCTCTAAAACTGACTCTGTTAAAAAGAACAAGAGCAGCAAGATTAGTTCCCCTNCCGAAACGAAAGTTTGTTTTTTTAGCAATAGTATTACTAATAAAGTAATCATTGTAAGTAATGCAAATAGCCCTAATAATCCACTTCTAACAGCAGTTTCAATGTACTGGTTATGGAAATTATAATCTAAATACCCCTTATCTGTATCATTGTTTGACCCTGTATATAGGCCAAAATCCACATANTTTTTATTTAATAATTCCGTAGTCTTATCAATACCAACTCCAAAAAGCCAGGCTTCATTATCATTTAGGATCTCAATGCCAAACCTAGCCTGAATAATACGAAGGTTTAATCCATTTAAAGGACTATCATAATTAAATTTATCATTCATTACAATATCCATTCTAGGATTCAAAAAATCTTGAAACCTTTGTAAAACAGGAACTAGAAGTAACGAGAATGTAATAACCACTATGGGAACTACTAATTTANTCTTGGGCAAGAATGTAAAGAGNTTACGTCGATATTTAAATGCAAGTAAAACTAATCCTGGTAAAAGAATCATTTTGGATGCAAGTAAAAACAGAAGTAGTAATAGGAATATAACGATTGTATATTTCTGAAAACTTGTCGAAAAAGAATCAATTATAATATCCATTCTCAAGAGTGAGATCACAATAAAAAAACTAAAAAATATTGCTCCTGAACTAAATGGTTCAGATAGCTGATGGTATGTGAACACATTTATGTCTTGGGTTTGCGAAAACATCAAAGCAGACTCCCCTATCATTATTATACCACATATTATAATTGCAGAAACTAATGCCTTCAAACTTACCTTGGAAAATTCATTATTATTTATTCTGGACATCATGAACAAAACTGGAAAAATAATTAATGGTAGAAGTTGTTCAATCTCCTTCCAAACTATTAAACTGCTCATGGAACCTCGAACACCAATTAACTGGATTAAAAAAAATAATAGTGCGAAAAAAAAGGGGGTTAGATAACTTTTTGATATAACAACTGGTCTTTTAATAAATTTCAATAACACAACAACTGCCACCAAAACAATGGCAATACTATTTAACCTAATACTTATTGGTAATGTAAACCAAACCAAGGCCCATAGCCAATACTCAAGATTTATTTTTGTATGCAACAGTTTCATATTGTTTGCAAATAATTTGCCAGTTATGATTTTCACTCAATAACTTGAGAGTTTTTTCATTGCTTAATATTTGTAAATCCGATTGTAGTATCGCGGCTAAATCATTGGAAGTTTCAAAATACCTTCCTTCCTCTTGAAGTACATTCCTGTTAAATGGGTTATCATGAGCTATGATTTTACATTTTGCAGCCATCGATTCCAAAAGGGATGGATTCGTTCCTCCTACAGAATGTCCATGGATATAATATCTACTAAAGTGTCTTAGGCTGTCCATTTCTTGCTTGTTGAAATTGCCATCAATGAAAATAATATTTCTATTATTTAAATACCTGGCAACCAGCTCATCCCTAAAATTGGTTCTATTCCCAAAAATAACCAAAGGTCTATTATCATGGCATATTAATTTGGCTTTTATGATCTCTTCAATATTATTCTCAGGTACGATACGAGCAACAACGATATCATAATTACGTTCCTCGAGGGTGTAGGTTTTAAGTATTTCATTGTTAAAACTCTCAGGTATCTCAACACCATATGAGATATTTACAACTTCAGCATTGTAATTATCATGGATATACTCCTCTATGCCCTTATTATCAGCTATTAACACACTACTATTATTTGCGGCTAGTCTTTCGGCATATTTTAGAAACTTTCGTGCTAATTTTGAATACTTGGAACGCCTCCATTCAATACCATCCATATTTGTTATATGAAGAGCCGATTTATCCCATAAACCATGCCATATGGAATCGCTTGTGTATCCCATGTGAAAAATCACATCATGATTCTGGTTTCTGGATTTTATGTTGCTTAAAAAATCATAAACAAATTGGCCAGCAGAACCAATTTTTGATTCAGGATCATAGCTGTATATTAGTTCAACTCCATTCCAGGTTTTAAACCTTGATAGTTGGGCCTTGGAGCAATATACTACTACCCTGTGTCCCATACTAGCTAATCTAGGAGCCAACTCCTGAACAGCCGCCTCATAACCGCCGTATTCATTAGGTATACCTCGTGTTCCTATAAACCCTATGGATAGTTTTCTAGTCAATTCCAAGTACTTTTTTGTAAGCTAACAAAGTTTGGTTAGCAGTGTGTTTCCATGTATAATTTTCAAAAATATATTCTCTAAATGAATAATCAATGGGTTTATTCAATTCTTTTTCCAATGCCATATATATGCTATTAATATCATTGGCATCACAGAAAGATGCTTTTTCTTTGAAATACTCTTGTGTATCACCACCATTTCCAACGACTAGGTTACAGCCCATTGCTCCTGCCTCAAGTGAACTTAGCCCTGTGGTTTCAAACCAACTTGGCAAAGCATGTACCTTGGATTGAGCATAATACTGCAAAAGTTCTTCCTGTGGCCTAAAACTAATAAACTCAACTTTTGAATCAGATATGGAACGACATAGGTCATAATATTTCCTATGGTTTGGTGGGGATTTTCCAATAATCTTTACTTTAACTTTTAGAGTATTCGCAGCCTTTATAAGTCTAAATTGATTCTTGAGCCCGTATATCTGGCCCACACATATAATCTGGTTATCAATCCTATCTACTTTTGGAATCCTAGAGAATATATCAGCATTTATCCCATTTGTGATCACACTAAAATCTTTCTCAATATCATAATCTTTGGCTAACCTATCATACTCAGAATTAGAGTTTGGCAGCAATAGGTCAACTTTTGAGACAATTTTCCTAACTGCTCTTTTATGCCCTAGTATATACTCAGGACTAACAAGATAATCTTGGCTTTTCAAAAATCTATAATTGTTTTTTAGGTATTCTGAGCCATTTTTGCCAGCTACTCTAAAAAACATTTTCTGGATACCCACTCTGCCATATATGTCAAATTCGGAATAATCTAGATAAATAGTACTTAATACTATTGGCTTATTACATTTTGCAATGTGATAAAGGTGGTCAGCGGGTCTAATTATGTTAAAAAGGTGTATAATATCGTATTTAAAATAGTTGACCCTGTCCTTTGCCAATATAATATCAACATCAACCCCTAACTTTTTAAGTTCATGAGCTGTATTTACAACTTGCAGGTTATCACCGCCAACAACCTTAAACAAAGTTGACCTTACTATGAATGCTATTTTGAGTGCTTTTTTCAATTTGAGAGTAGATCAGGTGAAGTAAGTTTAAACTCATCAAACTTCAATGTAAATACAAATGCCCATATGGCAACTTCAGCAGAATTAGTAATATAGCTGCCGGTAAATTGATATATGAAGATAAAGGTAAATAATACCAAAGAATACGTATTATTATATACCTTAAATTTCATAAATAAATATATTTCAAGTACTAGCTTTAAAGCAAAACCATATATTCCATAAACAGCTAAAATTTCTGCCATAGAATTGGGGATTCTAACTATCTCTGTTATTTGACCATGGTACTGGTAATGATTAACTATCATATCATGTGCAACAATTTTTACCTGACCAGCACCAATACCAAAAAGTATACTACTATTTAAGATAAGATCCTTTGCAAACATAAAAGAGTAGAATAACCTACCCATTGCACTTGTATCTTTGCCATCAATAATATTTTCAATTCTAAAATAAACTGGATTATCAGGCCAAATGAATAGCAGTGCAAATAGCAATAATGTTAAAGCACTACCACCAAGGATAACAAATTGTTTCATGGAGTTAGGTACTTTGGACCAAAGCACAATTGTAACAAATAAAAAAGATATCAATAGCGCGCCCATGACTCCGAATGATAAAGATAAAAATATGGGAACTACAACAGCGATTAATATTAACATAGAATGTTGCTCAATCCCATAAAGTACTCGCAGCAAAAAATATAGAAATATGGGCATCATTATCATTGAATAATAGGAGGCTTCGTAGGTAAATAATTTTAACCTTGGAATAACCTCTACTCCAGCTGTAAGAATTTCATCATACCACAAAATACCCCTTATGGAAGAAAAAGGAACAATTATAAGTGCTACAATTACTAATATGCTATTTATCAATAAAGCTTTTCTAAATATTCTATCAAATACACCAATATTTGCCTTCCCTAAAAAGAAAGTTGTAATCATGAATATAACTACGGTGAATATTATTATGTTTGATAAAAGATAACTTGTTAAATCTACTCCACCATAAATCTGAAATGGCATGGGAATCAGTATAATAAGCAATCCAAATATAGGATACTTAAGTTTGTCTTTTTTGTACAAATAGTATATCATTACAGGGGTTAGAAAAGTTGTATAAAGCAACCCATGTGGAAGCAAAAAGCTATTCAAAAAGAAAAATATTATTGAATAGGTAATTAAATGATTATATGCTGTTATATCTTTCATTCCAGTAATAATCTTAGTTTAAACCTCTTTTTATTGAGGTAATATACTTTGAAAATAATCGCAGTAACCAATGTAAGTATTAATGTACTTTGCCAGCTGGACAGGAATATTATTGCAGATATTAAAATACTAGGTATAATAGTCACAATACTCTCATTAAACCATGAAGTAAAGAGTACCTTTTTGTTGATTAGATAATACTCTACGGGTATAAGAATTAACAAAGCTACTATCTGTCCTTTAATAAGGCTTTCTGCCGATGGATAAATTGCAAAACCTATCAGCAAACCTAAAATTATCCCTGACTTGTACATCAGTTCAAGAGAGGTAATAAACTTCAACATCTTTACACCATTGAAATAAAACAAAGGAACTATAGTTAGTAGTAGAAATGACTCAAAAACAAGGAATAACTTGAAGTATTCATTCATTTTCATGAATTTATCCGTACCAAGCCATAAATTGAATATTGGTGGATATAAAATACTAGTTATTAATATTACAAGCAATCCAAACCCGACTGAAAAACTGCGCAGTGTTGTAAAATATCCAGTAATATTAGAATCCGTTTCCTTCTTACGTGATACCTTTGGAAATATCCAACCAACAACAGCACCAAAAGCCATATGCAAATGGTTAATAATTGTAGAGGCTAATATATAATATCCCGCAACAGCGGGTCCAACAAAGATTGCAACAACAAACCTATCAATCTGATATGCCAGTACCGATATTATGGTTTGTAACCAGGTCCAAAAACCAAAATGAAATAACTCATCCTTTTCCTCCCTCTTAATTTCAAGTTTGAATCTGTATTCAGGAATTAATCTATAGGTAACAATTGCTTGAATGAAAACCATTATCAGATTAAGAATAACATTACTAATGAATATCTCAAGCAGGCTCCATCCCAAGAACACTATTACAAATTGAGCAGATAAAACCAATAGCTTACTTATTATATTATAAAAGGAAGCCAAATCATACCTCTCAAAACCTTTTAGAACACTCTGAAATAATAGTTCCCAAAATTTAATGGAAATAAGTATTGTCGCAATAACCAAAATGTCATCAATGCGCTCACTAAAAATATTTAATCCAAACCAAAAAATAAAAAATGCAATAGCAGCTACGGTAATAGTTGCAATGCTTATTACTGAAACTACTTTTGTGGAAATGTTTATATAGGTATAAAGTTTTGATTTATTTTGCTTACCCATAGCCTCTGCTATGTGGGCAGTAATGGAGTTGCCCATACCAAAGCTTACTATGTGAACAGCGATATAAACATATGAATTTAATAACATCCATATGCCAAAATCATCCTCTCCTAACTGATCAATAAAAAATGGCGTAAGAGCCAGAAAAACAACAGGGTATACAATTATATTTGCTAGATTCCAAGTGGAATTTTTAATGTTGCCTGGTGTTTTAATCATTAATTCTTATAATTTTCTTCAATAATAATACTTATTTACTACGTGATAGAAAAATTAATTCAATAAGTTTGTAGAATTAATGCTTAGATTATGAATAATAAATCCTTTAAGGAATCAAAAGAAGAAGGAAAAAATACTTGGATGGCCATGGAGCATCAATGGGCTGAAGCTATGGGCTTTTTTGGAGCAATGCTGAAGAGTTTTATTTTGAGTTTGAAGAAACATTTTATTGGGTTTCTTCTATTTGCAATAATATTCGGTGCACTAGGCGGAGCCTATGCATGGATAAAAAAAGATGTTTACAATGCCCACTTAACAGTATCCTATGCACAGTTGGAAAAAAAGATTTATGGCGACATGCTTTTCAAACTTAATCTGCTATTGGAAAGTGAGCAATATGAAAGTTTAGCTTTCTTACTTGACATAACACCAGAGCAATCAAGGGAAATAAAAAGTATAGATGGAGTAAACATACATAATAGCCCCCTTGTTTCTGATATCTCTGTGGAGAAGGTACCCTTTTATATCGTTGTGGATGTTTACGATCCAGATATACTTCCTGAATTGGAAGATGCAATTGTGAATTACCTCAGTCAATCCGACTTCATTGGTGAGAGGCTAAAATTAAATGAAAGGAACTATAGAAATGAGATTAATCATTTACAAAACCAGCTGGTTTACATGGACTCATTAAAAGAAATCCTAATTAGTGATCGCGATAACCTTGATGCTGATGCCGTTATAAACTTAGAACAGTTAAATAAAAATCAGAACGAGATATTTGGAAGAATAAGAGATCTTGAAGCAGCTTTGCAGTTCAATATGAATATTGAAGTAATGGATGGCTTCATCGCTCAAAAGGAATCTAAATCCAAAACATTAATAAGATACGTTTTAATTGGTATGATTATAGGGTTAGCAATAAGGTTAATCTGGTTAGTTTTTAAATAGACAATAGATTAAATGACTCTAATAAAATCAATATCGGGAATCCGAGGAACAATTGGAAATAAACAGGGTGATAACCTAACTCCAATTGATATAGTAAAGTTTACCGCTGCCTTTGGAGAGTTTATGAAAATAAAACAACCTGGAAAGGTACTAACATTTGTGGTGGGAAGAGATGCAAGAATTTCTGGAAAAATGGTTGAGAATATAGTTGTCTCCACATTGAGTGGGATGGGTATAAACGTTATCAATACTGGGCTTTCAACAACACCTACCGTTGAAATGGCAGTTATGAATATGAATGCTGATGGAGGTATTATAATTACAGCAAGTCATAATCCAAAACAATGGAATGCGCTTAAATTACTTAACCAAAAGGGTGAATTTATTTCGGCTATGGATGGTGAAGAAGTTTTAAAACTATCCGAAAATCCTGAGATATGCTTTAGCGAAGTTGACGACCTTGGCACAATAACTGAAAATAGTGATACCATTAATCAACATATATCTGATATCATTGGCTTAAAATTGGTAGATAAGTCTATAACAAAAACACATGGCTTTAATATTGTTATTGATGCTGTAAACTCAACTGGAGGATTAGCTATCCCCCCCCTATTGAAAGAGCTAGGTGTAAATAATATAACTGAACTTTATTGTGANCCCACAGGCAATTTCCCCCATAATCCAGAACCTCTAGCAGAAAACCTTACTGAAATATGTAATGTTGTTAAAAATGAAAAAAATGCAATTGGAATTGTGGTTGATCCAGATGTTGATAGACTTGCTCTTGTGATGGAAAATGGTGAATTATTTGGAGAAGAATATACACTTGTGGCCGTAGCTGATTATGTCCTAAGGGAAACACCTGGAAACACGGTTTCAAATCTTTCATCAACAAAGGCCCTAAGAGATGTTACCGAAGAAGCAGGTTGCGTTTACAATGCCTCTGCGGTTGGAGAGGTTAATGTTGTGACAAAAATGAAGGAAACAAATGCAGTTATAGGAGGTGAAGGAAATGGAGGAGTTATATATCCAGAGCTACATTATGGCAGAGACTCATTGGTTGGTATTGCATTAATCCTTACATACCTCGCAAAAAGGAATATCTCATTAATTGACTTAAGAAAAGAATACACAGATTATAGGGTTTCAAAAAATAAAATAGAACTACTTAAAAGTATGGATGTTGAATCCATTTATTCTAAAGTGAAATCATATTTTCATGAATTTACAATATTAACCATCGATGGTGTGAAAGTTGAATTCCCTGATGGATGGGTCCATTTAAGAACTTCAAATACTGAGCCAATAATGCGGATTTATGCTGAAAGCACATCCGATAAAAAAGCTCAAGATTACGCTGATAAGGTAATTAATTTAATAAATAGCTAGAGTTTTTGATTAAAGCTCACAATTGTATCACATGTTTCTATAAAAGAACCAATTGGAGTATAATTACTGATATTATTTATTTATATTTGTCCTAACAAGCAAAAAATTTAACAACAACAAAGCAAGAAATCATGAAAAACTTTACACTATGCATTAGTATTGCTGCGGGACAATTAATATCATGGTTTGATGAATCTAACTTATCTATAGTGGAGTTTAAAAAACTACTACTTGCAGTTAATAAAAATTTTGATAATTATCAAAGTGAAAAAACTGAGTTAGATGCGTTTTACAGTTGGGTAGTTATGCATAACATCAATCTTGCAACTTTTAAGGAAGAAATAGAAAGTGCTGGAGAAACATTTGAAAGTTTTTTTAGAATATGCAATGATAATAGCATTAGTATGAATGCTTTTCTTGAAATATATGTTAATAATGCTTCTGGTAACCTTACAGTTTTTATTAATTATATTTTGGGTTTAACAAAAAATCAACTTCAATCAGATCTTATTGATGCTGCAAACCTTGTATGGGACATATTTAAAGCTGGTGCACCCGTAGCTGTAGGCCCAAATACTACATTTCATACGTATTATCCGGGCACAACTTGGCCCGATTATTATGGGGGTAAGGAACAAACAGGAAAAACTTTAACATATAAGACATGGTATGTACCCCCAAAGACAGGTGAAATGTCAGAAATGACCTTTTATTCTAAATGTACGTATGATGCAAAAAATGATAATCATGCTGGTCATTGGCTTCAAAGATATGAGATAGAATCAGATGGATGGGCTGCGCCATTTAACGCAATAGCTGGAAAATTTTCAGCTTCAGAACCAATTAATAAAGGAACTCCATCTAATATTATTCCTGAAACTAGTATATCTATACATCTTAAATCTTGGTATTTTGGGGTTACTATGAAAAGTATTATCTTAAATGGTAGTGTAAGCGGAGAGAATGGAATAAGTAAACTTACAACTCCTTAATTTAAATTTAATGCTTATTATAAATTTTTAATGCTAAATACTTTTTGAATTTTTATTATATAAATTTCTTTAGCAGAACTAATATTAAGTATAAGTTTGAAACTATATATAAAAAAAGCCTACAAAT
>JGI26252J51714_1000390_pt1 | contig 25865 bp, 16 predicted proteins | sample SaaInlLV_10m_DNA_4_FD_51714 | JGI IMG/M metagenome (IMG submission 51714)
AGGCGCTCTCCTGAGCAGATCGTTCTAACATTTTTTGGTGGCGCAGATCGTGAATTACCAGTACTGCTCCATCTTGCTGCTCCTTATGTTCAGATTTAAGAGGTGCACCGCTAACTTTAACAGGTATTTTCTCATCACTACTGCTTATAAGCTCTCGTTCAGATGAGGGGGTGTCATAGTGATACTTATTAGAGTCCGTACTATCCTCCACAAACAACTCATTTAGAGCTCTACCATTTAGTTGGTCATCACTGCACCCCAATAACCCCAGAAATTTGCTGTTACAGCGCACAATGTCTCCATCTTTATCAAGTACAACTACCCCCTCTTGCATTGAGCTCAAGACAGAGTCTGCAAAGTTACGCTCATGAGTTATCTTATGGTGAAGTTTGGTAAGGCTCTCCATCTGCTCATCTTGGACTTTAGCCTGTGCTCTCAATTTTTCAGTGCGATCAGCAATTTTACTCTCCAGCTCTAGCTCATGGTTGTGAATCTGTTTGAGCTGTATCTGTTGCGCGGCTGCAAGCTGATTAACCTCTACCACCTTAGATTGTGGATAATCTCCTACCTTCCCATTAGAGGTCGCTTCAATAAGTGATCTAATAGGTTGGAGTACCCCCAAAGAGAGATAGCGCATCATTAGCATAAAGATGGCGAACAGAATAAAGAGTGTGGTTAATATCTGATGCTGAAGCCTATTGACAGGCTCCATAATCTCATCTCTATCCTGTTTTACTACAATTCCCCAGCGCAGCTCACTAATCCAGCTCCAGACCGCATAGACAGGAGTGCAGTTATAGTCAAAGAGCCAACCCTCGCCACTCTCTTCAGTAACCGACATTGTTGAAGTGAAAGTGTAAGGATTATCTCTGCGCTGCTTCATACAGCTAGGAGATGGGGGGGTAGAATCTTTAAATCTAGTAATAAAGTTAAAACCCAAACTCTCTTTATCTGACTGCCACTGTGCCACTACTACTGTGCCACTACTACCGAGTTCACTGCCATTCTGAATAGTGGTGCGGAGCTCTTTAATATCAAATGGGCGAACTATAAGCGCAACTATCTCTCTCTCTCCAGGTATGGACTCATCCTCAAATAGAGGGGTCACTATTAGAGCTGTAGATCTATTAAATAGATCCACCCATCCATAGTTTGAAACTATAGTATCTTCCTGATTCAACACCCTCTTAATAGCATCAGAAAATATGGTTTTTCCGTAGACCCCGTCTGCAGTGAGGTCAACTCCCAGATCATCATCTCGCCCCTGCTTGAGGGAGAAGATCAGAGTGCCATTAGGGGCAAGAATAAAGAGATCTTCACCATCTTCTCTACTACTATCATATTGACTACGAAGGCGCTGTTGATAACCTTGATAGCTCTGGTTGTCACTACCCATATTGGTATAAATATGCACTATTCTGGAGACAACTCCTTTAAGCACTCTATTTTCTACAACAGTCTCTAGATCATCTCTCTGCTTCTCATAGAGAGCGACAATTTGCTCAGTACGAAAGTTTGCATGGTACTGCAGGGAGGTTTTGATGCTATCCTCTAGTAACTTCTCCGCAAAGTTGTAGAGAACTCCTCCTACCAGAACCATACTTAATCCCAATGCAATTAAGTTTAGACGGAGCTGGTAGTGGAGGAGTGAGCGAGACTTCATTACCTACATATTGCCAAGGATTGCCTTTTTAACTTGCTCTAGGGTTGCATCAACGCTAATTAAAGGACGGCTACTCTGTTTTATTGCAGTGTCTGGATCTTTTAGACCGTGCCCAGTTAAAGTGCAGACTATGCGGCTTCCTGCTGGAATTTTCCCACTCTTTAGATCGCGTAGTACGCCCGCTATAGAGATTGCCGAGGCTGGCTCACAGAACACCCCCTCTTTTTCAGCAAGCAGTTTCTGCGCAGCTAAGATCTCTTCGTCACTACACTCATCAAACCACCCATCAGACTCATCTTTAACTTTCCACGCTTTGTCCCAGCTCTGTGGATGTCCAATGCGGATCGCCGTAGCTACAGTATCTGGATCATCAACCATTTCTCCTCGTATAAATGGTGCCGAGCCGTCCGCTTGATATCCGACCATCTTAGGTAGTTTAGAGATAATTCCATCATCTGCATACTCGGTATAACCGATCCAGTGGGCACTGATATTGCCAGCATTCCCAACTGGCAAGCAGTGGTAATCTGGAGCTGCGCCAAGCTCTTCTACAATTTCGAAAGCGGCACTCTTCTGCCCTTGAAGACGGTATGGGTTGATGGAGTTTACAATAGTAACTGGAGCCTCTTCACCTACCTCTTTAACTAGCTGCATTCCAGCATCAAAGTTGCCATTGATCTGAATAACTACTGCTCCGTGCATCATCGCCTGCGCCAGTTTTCCGAGTGCTATTTTTCCTTCAGGAATTAGGACAAAGGCAGTTATTCCAGCACGAGCTGCATAAGCCGCTGCAGCTGCAGAGGTGTTACCTGTAGAGGCGCAGATAATAGCTCTACTCCCCTCTTCAACAGCTTTAGTTACTGCCATACACATTCCACGATCTTTAAAAGATCCAGTTGGATTTAACCCCTCATATTTCACAAATATCTCTGCATCTACCCCTTGATCGGCTGGGATATTTTGGAGTTTAATAAGTGGGGTATTCCCCTCTCCTAAACTGATTATTTTTGTATCGTCACTGATGGGAAGACGACTACGATAACGGTCTAGTAGTCCTGTATAGCGTTCTCTAAATGGCATAAAATATTACTCCAAAAATAATAATAAAAACTGACAACTAAAAATTTATAACTAATGGCTTAGCTTAGGTTAGGTTAGGTTAGGTTAGGTTAGGTTAGGTTAGGTTAGGTTAGATCAGTCCAAACTCTCCACTCGAATCCGCATAACCTCTCCTGCAACACAGTCTAGAGTTTCGATTGCAGCTATGGCACGATTCATTCTGCCCTCTCTACATACTTTTGTTAAGAGGATAATTGGCACCCAAGAACTACTGTTCTCGTTAACGCCTTCGCCCTCAACATCTTTCTGCATAAAGGACTCAATATTTATCTCTTCATCCCCCAAAATCTTAGTGATCTCCGCTAATACTCCAGGACTATCCTCTACACTAATTCTTAGATAGTATGCTGTCTTAATCTCCTCAATAGGTAGAATTGGGATATCAGTTAGTGCATCAGGCTGGAATGCTAGGTGAGGAACTCTATTCTCAGGGTCGGAAGTTAACGCACGCACTACATCAACTGTATCTGCTACTACCGCTGAAGCAGTTGGTTCATCTCCTGCTCCTGCACCGTAATAGAGGGTAGGTCCAACAGCATCTCCCATAACTAATACTGCATTCATAACTCCATCTACATTAGCGATCAGTTGGCGCTCTGGAATTAGTGTGGGATGGACGCGGAGCTCAACTCCACCACTACTCATCCGTGCAACTCCTAGATGTTTAATCCGATACCCTAACTCTTCCGCATAAGATACATCTTGTGTTGTTATTTTTGTAATTCCCTCTGTCATCGCTTTTTCAAACTGAAGTGGAATTCCAAATGCGATAGAGGCTAAAATTGTTAGCTTGTGTGCAGCATCAGTTCCCTCAACATCAAAAGATGGATCTGCCTCCGCATAACCAAGCTCTTGTGCCTCTGTCAGCACATTTTCAAAGGAGCGCCCTCTCTCTTTCATCTCAGTAAGGATAAAGTTTCCTGTACCGTTGATGATTCCAGCGAGCCAGTTGATCTGGTTTGCCGCTAACCCTTCTCGAATTGCTTTTATGATTGGAATGCCGCCAGCTACTGCAGCTTCAAAAGCGACCATTACCCCCATCTCTTGCGCCTTACTAAATAGCTCATTGCCATGAATTGCAATTAATGCTTTGTTTGCAGTTACTATATGTTTTCCTTCTGCTATAGCTTGCAATACAACTTCGCGCGCAAGCTCTGTGCCTCCCATCAGCTCCAGCACAATCTCAACTTCTGGATCGTTAGCAACTTCAAATGGATCAGTAGTCAATCTAATACCTTCGGTGTTGCAGATGCGGGCTCTATCTAGATCACGCACTGCTGCCATTGATACTTCAATCTTGCGTCCTGCGCGTCTAGCGATCTCTTCCGCATTACGAGTTAGAACTGTAACACTGCCACAGCCAACTGTGCCTAGCCCTAATACGCCTATCTTTACTGGTTTCATTTTTTATCTATCTTCCTAGTTTTAATTTTTATCTACTGCTAAACTGACTGGACTACTCACAATCAATTCATCTTTTTTAAACATTTCGCGAATCCCGCGAATAGCTTGCTTAGTACGGTGTTCGTTCTCAATCAATCCGAAGCGGACATAGTCATCTCCATATTCACCAAAACCTATTCCTGGTGAGACCGCAACTTTGGCATCACTCAACAATTTTTTACAAAAATCTAGAGATCCCATTGCGCGATATGGTTCAGGGATTGGAGCCCAAACAAACATAGTTGCCTTTGGAGGCTCTACCTCCCAACCAATTGAGTTGAGTCCATTACAGAGTGAATCTCTCCGTTTTAGATACATATCACAAATTTCAGCCACGCAATCTTGCGGCCCCTCTAATGCGGCAATAGCTGCAACTTGAATTGGGGTAAACATTCCGTAATCTAGGTATGACTTCATTCTGGCTAGAGCCGCAACTAGAGTAGGGTTTCCGACCATAAACCCAACCCGCCACCCTGGCATATTGTAACTTTTGGAGAGGGTGAAAAACTCTACTGCCACATCTTTAGCCCCCTCCACCTCTAAAATTGAGGGAGACTTGTAGCCATCAAATACTATATCTGCATAAGCTAGGTCATGAATAACCCAGATCTGATGCTCTTTTGCCAACGCTACAACTCGCTCAAAAAAGTCCAGCTCTACACAGTGGGTGGTTGGATTACCTGGAAAGTTAAGGACTAACATTTTAGGTTTAGGCCAGCAATTTTTTATCGCCTTCTCAAGCTCCGCGAAAAAATCTCCATCTGGAGTTAGCGGGACATGGCGTATATCAGCACCAGCTATAATGAAACCATAAGGGTGAATTGGGTAAGCAGGATTTGGAACCAAAACAGTGTCGCCAGGACCAACTGTAGCAAGTGCCAGATGCGCCAACCCCTCTTTTGATCCTATCGTAACGATAGCTTCACTCTCTGGATCTAGCTCAACTTCAAACCGTTTTTTATACCATCCAGTTATAGCTTTGCGCAGACGGGGGATGCCACGGGACATTGAGTAGCGATGAGTATCGGGGCGTTGAGCCGCTTCAGTTAACTTATCAACAATATGTTTAGGGGTGGGCTGGTCTGGATTTCCCATCCCAAAATCAATAATATCTTCACCCCTTTTACGCGCTTCAGCTTTTAGGTTATTTACGATATTAAAAACATACGGTGGTAACCGTTTTATTCTCTGAAAATCTTCAATCAAGAGGGAGTCTCCAACTCATTTTATTATATTGTTCACAATGGTTGCAGACTATTATACATTAATTTTTTTTAGAGAGGTAGCTCAAGGGGTTTACAGGCTTACCATTTTTTCTTACCTCAAAAAGAAGTTTCACTCTATCAGTTCCACTACTTCCCATCTTCGCTATCTGCTCACCTATTTTTACAACATCTCCCTCTTTAACTTGGAGTTGGCTATTGTGAGCATAAGTGGTTAAGATGTTATTATTATGCTCTATAATTAAAAGCTTGCCATAGCGTACCAGCCCTGTACCACTGTAGACAACTTTACCATCAGCTGCTGCCCTGATAGGATCACCCTGTTTACCAGCAAACTCTACCCCTGTAACGCCCTTCTGCTTAGAGTAGCGTTTTATTATTTTCCCAAGAGTTGGGGATCGCATATTGGTCAGCCTATGCGCTGAGCTATTAGTTGATCTCTCTCTTTTAGAAGATTTGCGCTCTGTTATCTTTTGCGTTGCATTGATGCGTAGACGCTGCCCTATATGGATAGAGTATGGTGAACTGATATTGTTCCAGCTCGCCAACTTCTGCATCTTTATTTTTATCTTCTCAGCAACTCCACTCAGGGTATCTCCCCTTTTCACTATGTAGTAGCCTGAATGGTTGTTAGCCTGGAGCTGGAGTTTATCTCCCCGAAAAATTGTGTATGGTGATTTAATTGAGTTCCAACGAGCTAGATCAAGATAGTTTAGATCAAACTCCATAGCGATCATATAGAGACTATCATTTCTGCGCACAACATAATCATTGGGTATTTGGTTTGCAAGCTGGCTCTGGCTAGATACAGGAGCAGGTGTGAGGCGGCTATTGGTACAACCACTCACCAGCGCTATACTCAACAGCAGTGTTATTAATGTGCTATACCGCATTGAGTCATTACCCTAGAAAATAGTAGATAGCTGCCAGAAGTACGGTAATCCACCCTATGCGTACCATCCATGCTCTCTCCATATTTAGAATATGTTTACCTCCCCATCTTACAAAGGCAACTACTAGATAGAAGCGAGCACCTCGTCCAATTAAAGAGGCTACAATAAATAGAGGGAGCGACATACTGAGAGCACCAGCAGTTATGGTGAAGAGTTTATATGGGATTGGAGAAAATCCAGCTAAAAATACTATCCAAATCCCATACTGAGAGAATAAAGTCTGCGCATCTTCGTATGCTCCTACCATTCCCCACTCTGCAAATATAGGCTCCACAAACTCAATTCCATACAGCCCTATAAAATAACCAAAGATACCTCCCAAAACTGACGCAATAGTTACAATAGTAGCGTAGTACCACCCTCTATTTGGATGGGCTAGAGTCATAGGGGCTAACATTACATCAGGAGGAATTGGGAAGAAGCTGGACTCTGCAAAGCTAAGTCCTGCTAGAATGCGGTTTGAGTTGGGACGATCTGCCCACTCCGCCACCCGCTTGTTCATTTTCTCTACTATCTTCACTATTGCGAACCTGCTCGCATTGGTACAAATTTAGTCATCTCTAAAAACTTTTCTTTATAACTTCCATCTTCAAGTTTAGTAAGTTCTAGAAGCTGCTGCTCACCAAGTTCTGGACCAACAGGTAGAACCATTTTTCCTCCAACTTTGAGCTGTTCCATAAGTAACGCAGGAATTCCAGTTGGAGCGGCAGTAACAATAATCCCGTCAAAGGGTGCTTTATCGATCCATCCTAGATGCCCATCATCTAACTTCATCTCCACATTGGTTATGCCCATAGTTATAAAACGGTCACGAGCGCGCTCTGATAGAGCCTCAATCCTCTCTACAGTGTAGATGTTAGATACTAATTTAGCTAATATCGCAGTCTGGTATCCAGAACCTGTACCTATCTCCAATACTCGCTTCGGGGTTTCTCCACTAAGAAGTGATTCCGTCATAAGTGCTACAACATAGGAGTCAGAGAGTGTCTGTTTGTGTCCAATAGGTAGTACAGTCTTCTCATCATAAGCTCGGTGCGCTAACGCTTCATCTACAAATTTATGACGAGGAACTATGCGCATTGCATTCAATACGGCTAGATCTTTAATCCCCTTATCTTGCAAACAGGANATCATCTGCTCTTTAACTCGCGGAGAGATAGCCCCGACATCTTGCTTACTGTACATCTCTATTTTACCTCCTCACTATCCAACCAGCTCTCCATCTTGTTTACTGCTCCATATTGAGTAAGATCTGTATGGAGAGGAGTTACTGAGATCCAGCCACTATCCACTGCGTGGAAGTCTGTTCCCTCTTCACTATACTCCGCCTTACCAGCTGCCCCAATCCAGTATATATCTTCTCCACGAGGATCTTGCATCTTTACTACAGGCTCTGATCTATGGCGTCTACCTAAGTGGGTAACTTTAAACCCACGAATCTCACGCCAAGGGAGGTCGGGGACATTAATATTAAGAATTGTCTCTTTACCAAGCGGGTGATCATCTAGCCTCTCAAGCATCTGCTCTACAGCAATTGCGCCACTCTCATAATTGTGACAACGGTTATCTTTGCATACTAGAGAGACAGCTATAGCTGGAAGTCCTAAAAAACGCCCCTCCATAGCTGCAGCAACTGTGCCTGAGTAGAGCACATCATCAGCCATATTGGCACCAGCATTTATTCCTGAAATAACAATTTCAGGATCTTGCTGTTGCTCGGCTAACAGTCCTGTTAGTGCAAGATGAACACAATCTGTTGGAGTACCATCTACAGAGTAGTCACCGTTAGAGTGAGTATGAAGGTGGAGCGGACGGTTTAAAGTTAGAGAGTGGCTCGCCCCACTACGGTTACGATCTGGAGCAACAGTAGTTACTTCATGCTGTTGAACCATACGCGAGCGCAGTGTCTGCAACCCTGGAGCGTTAATACCATCATCATTACTAAGTAGAATTTTCATTTAAGCAGAAAGAGTTCGGTGATCAGTATACAGTTATCGGCCAAAACATATCAGCACCAATATTATCTTTTACTAACTAGAAACCGCCTTCATACTTAATCTAATTCGTCCTTGACGATCAACCTCTAGCACTTTAACTTTTATAACATCACCTTCATTAAGGTAGTCAGCAACTTTTTCAACTCGCTCTTCTGAGATTTGAGAGATATGAACAAGTCCATCCTTGCCTGGAAGAATATTCACGAAAGCTCCGAAGTCCATCAACTTAACAACCTTACCATCATAGACCTTATTAACTTCTACATCAGCAACGATAGTATCAATTCTACTCTTCGCCTCATTAGCTGCTTTGCTATCAGTTGCTGAGATCTTAATGTTACCGATATCATCCAAATCGATCTTAACTCCTGTCTCCTCTTGGATGGCACGGATTACCACTCCACCCTTACCGATAACATCACGAATCTTATCTGGATCGATCTTCATCATTAAGTAACGAGGAGCAAACTCTGAGACACCTTCACGCGAAGAGTCGATAACTGCATTCATCTCACCAAGAATATGGAGACGAGCATCTCTGGCTTGATCCAGAGCGATCTCCATAATCTCACGCGTAATTCCTGTAATCTTAATATCCATCTGCAGCGCCGTAATACCAGCATCTGTACCAGCAACTTTAAAGTCCATATCTCCAAGATGATCTTCATCACCTAAAATATCAGTTAGGACAGCAAAATCTTCACCCTCTTTAATTAGACCCATCGCGATACCAGCTACTGGCGCACTTAGAGGAACTCCTGCATCCATCATAGAGAGACTACTACCACAGACTGATGCCATTGAACTAGAACCGTTAGATTCGGTAATTTCGGATACTACACGAAGAGTGTATGGGAAAGCTTCATTGGTTGGAACAACCGCCTGCACTCCGCGTTTTGCTAACTTGCCGTGTCCAACTTCGCGTCTACCTGGACTACCAACTCGTCCAGTCTCTCCTACTGAGAATGGAGGAAAATTGTACTGCAACATAAAGTTATCCTTATAGGTTCCCTCTAGTGCATCAATTACCTGAGCATCTCGCTCCGTACCAAGAGTGGTAACTACTAGCGCTTGAGTTTCACCACGAGTAAATAGTGCTGAACCGTGAGCTCTTGGAAGAACTCCAACCTTCACATGAATTGGACGCACAGTCTTAGTATCACGACCATCAATTCTTGGCTGCCCATCTATGATTCGGCTGCGTACGGTTCTCTTCTCTAGTTTACTGACTGCAGCTTTAACTGCGTCAGAATTCCATTCGCTATCATCTGTTGCTACAGCAGTAACAATCTGATCACGCACCTCACCCATGCGGCCATAACGATCCATCTTATCTGCAATCTGATATGCCTCTGTTACTGCATCTCCAGCAGCTGCAGCAACGGCATCAGTTAAAGCAACATCTTCTGCTGGCGGCGCAAATTCCCACTGAGTAACTCCAAGATCTGCAACCATCTCATCAATGGCAGTGATAATAACCTGCATCTTATCATGCCCAAATAGTACTGCGCCAAGCATAATCTCTTCAGATAGTACATTAGCTTCAGACTCAACCATCAATACTGCATCACTTGTGCCTGCTACACTTAACTCAAGATCTGAACCATCTTTATCGCTCATTAGTGGATTGAGAATATACTCGCCATCACGGAAACCAACTTTAGCTGCCCCAATTGGTCCTTGAAATGGAACTCCTGAGATAGAGAGTGCCGCTGAAGTTCCAATCATTGCTGGAACCTCAGTATCTACTTCATTGTCAGCAGAGATTACAGTAACAATAACCTGAACCTCATTCATAAAACCTTTTGGAAAAAGTGGTCGAATAGGACGATCTATCAAACGAGAAGTTAAGGTCTCCTTCTCTGTTGGACGACCCTCTCTACGGAAGAAGCTGCCAGGAATAGTTCCTGCTGCGTAAAACTTCTCCTGATAGTTTACAGTTAGTGGAAAAAAATCTCGTCCTTCACGAGCATCTTTTTCAGCAACTACGGTGACTAATAGTACAGTCTCGCCAACTGTTACCTTAACTGCCCCAGATGCCTGACGAGCAACTTCCCCGGTCTCTAAAGTTACTGTCTGATTGCCATATTCAAAACTTTTTTTGTAAGCTTCCACTCTCTAACTCCAATTTTAATTTTAATTGACTGTTACGCTCACGCTAAACAGTAACGACCACTATTACCTGTAACTACTTTTACGAGTCACCATCTTTACCTGTAAACTTTATTAACGACGCAGTCCAAGAGTTGAAATTAACTCTCTGTAACGAGCGCTATCATTCCCTTTAAGGTAGTCGAGCAATTTTCTTCTTTTGTTGACCATCTTTAGTAGGCCTTGACGAGAGTGGTGATCTTTATTATGCTCTTTGAAGTGACCACTAAGATCTTCGATGCGTGCTGTTAGCAGTGCAACCTGGACTTCAGTTGAGCCTGTATCAGACTCTCCGCGTTGATATTTTGTAACAATCTCACTTTTTTGCGCCGCATTAACTGACATATCTTTTATAACTCCGAATAAATTTGTTGTATTTATAAACAACTATGATTAAAAAAATTACTTCACTACTTACTACTGTACTATCTGCACAAACTTCTAACTCTATAACTTCCAACTCACTGCTATACAGTTACAAAATTCAGCAGATTAATTTGACTATTTTACTGGACTAAACGGCGAGGTGCAACTCTTCCATCATCTATAATTTCACCAACACCTAAAAAAACATCACTATCATCGTAGATTCGAACCCAACCCTCTTCTGGCGCTCCAGATAGTTGAACTGGCTGCCCCTGTTTAACATAGTAACTACTATCTCTATCTAAATAAACCCCTGCATAATCGCTGACTGCGCTATCTAGTGGTAGTAGATATGCGTCCAGCTTCTGGTTAAGTTCAGACAGCTCTGCTTCCTCTTGTTGTTTAAACTCATCTTTAAGCTGTTTAAGTTCATCTATAGTTACTATATCACTCTCACTGAAAGGACCTAATGTTGTTCTACGAAGTCCTGAGACATGCGCACCACACCCTAAAACCTCTCCAATATCCTCTACCAGAGTGCGCACATAGGTTCCCTTAGAGCAGTGAATATCTAACACCATTTTATCATTATCACTGTCAAGAGAGACAAACTCTAACTCATATATCGTTACGGGACGAGGCTCTCTCTCGATCTCAATTCCTTGATGCGCTAACTTATAGAGTGGCTGTCCATTTACCTTAATTGCTGAATGCATTGGTGGGATCTGCTTTATATCACCCATAAACTGGGTGAGAGCTTCTACAATTTTATCTTCGGTAATATCTTCAACTGGGCGTTCCCGTACAATCTCACCTTCAGAGTCAGCGGATCTAGTCACCACTCCAAGCTGACACTCAGCACGGTAGCTCTTATCTGCATTAAGGAGAAAACCAGAAAATTTTGTAGCCTCTCCTAGACATATAGGTAGGATGCCAGTTGCTATAGGGTCAAGGCTTCCTGTATGCCCAGCCTTTTGTGCAAAATAGAGATGCTTGACCTCTTGTAGAATACCATTAGAGGTTATTCCAGCTGGTTTATCTAAGAGCAAAATCCCTGATACGGTACGCCCTCTTCTGTTTCTTCTTCCCATCTATCTATCTCATCTCTTGTTTGGATACATTTTTAATATGTTTTGAGTATATTGTTTTGAGTATATTAACGAACTATATCTTCCAACACCCTCTCCATACGACTACCGTACTCCACCGACTCATCGTGTTTGAAATGAAGCTGGGGAACAGTTCTAAGCTTAAGACTCTTACTTAGTTTTGAGCGTAAGAATCCTGCCGCACTATCTAGCGCCAGCATTGTATCTTCTACGCTAGAATCTTCACCAAAGGTTGTGAAGTAAATTGTTGCATGCGAAAAGTCTGTGNTTATATCTACCGCAGTAATAGTTACCCATCCCAACCTAGGATCACGGATTTCACGCTGGATAAGTTCCCCAAGGGTGCGCTTAACCTGCTCTCCAACTTTTCGTTGACGACTATTCATATTTTAATGGTAATTATAATTTAAAGGTATGCGCAGCTTAAAGAGATCTCTTAACTTCAACTCGCTCGAAGACTTCAATCTGATCACCCTCTTTAACATCGTTGTAGCTCTTAACTCCAACACCACACTCAGTACCAGCGCGAACTTCACTAACATCATCTTTGAAACGGCGTAGCGACTCTAGTTCACCTTCATAAATTACAATATTATCTCGTAATACACGAATCGGATTATTTCTCTTCACTACACCCTCAGAAACCATACAGCCAGCGATAGCACCAAGCTTAGGTGAACGGAATACGCTTCTAACCTCTGCCAACCCTACGATCTCTTCCTTAAAGTCTGGAGAAAGCATACCTTGCATTGAGTTTTTGACCTCTTCGATAGCGTCATAGATAATACTGTAGTAGTGAAGATCTATCCCCTCTGACTCGATAAGTTTTTTCGCAGTGACATCAGCACGCACATTAAAACCGATAACGATAGCATTAGAGGCTATAGCTAAATTCGCATCAGACTCATTAATTCCACCAACTGCAGAGGAGACTACATTAACTCTCACCTCATCAGTAGATAGTTTCATTAACGCATCACTTAGTGCCTCAGCTGAACCATGCACATCTGCTTTAATTAGAATGTTCACTATTGAGGTAGTACCACCCTCTTGCATAGTCTCAAACATACGATCAAGACTAGCCTGCTTCTGTTTGGCTAGACGAATATCTCGATATTTACCTTGACGGAAATTAGCAACCTCTCGAGCTTTGCGTTCGTTAGGTACTACATGCGCCTCTTCACCAGCCTCTGGAACTCCAGAGAGTCCTAAAATCTCAACAGGGGTTGATGGTCCAGCACTACCTAGTAGATCTCCATGCTCATCCATCATTGCTCTTACTCTGCCATACTCCCGTCCTGCAAGTAGAATATCACCTTTACGAAGAGTTCCACTCTGCACCATCATAGTTGCGATAGCACCTCGTCCCTTATCAACCCTTGACTCTACGATATTACCTTTAGCTGGAGCATCTGTAACTGCAGTAAGTTCTAACATCTCTGACTGCAGTATAATTCCGTCTAGCAGCTCATCAACTCCCTCACCAGTATGAGCAGAGACATTCACAAATAGCACATCACCACCCCAGTCTTCAGGCATAACATCTTTAGCTGCCAGTTCACTCTTAACTCGTTCAGGGTCAGCTTCAGGTTTATCAATCTTATTTACCGCTATGATAAGTGGAGCATTAGCCGCTTTTGCGTGCTGGATTGCCTCCTCTGTTTGGGGCATAACTCCATCATCGGCAGCCACCACCAAAACCACAATATCTGTAACCTTAGCTCCTCGTGCACGCATAGCGGTAAACGCAGCATGTCCAGGAGTGTCTAAAAATGCGATCTCACCTTTTTTGGTGGAGACTCGGTAAGCACCGATATGCTGGGTAATACCACCAGCTTCTCCATCTGTAACCTGAGTCTCTCTAATGTAATCCAAGAGCGAAGTTTTACCGTGATCCACATGCCCCATAATTGTCACTACAGGGGCGCGTTTGATAGCATCTCCAGCATCATGCTCTTCAGTAACTGAGGTGATAAGATCATCCTCTAGCGAACTCTCTTTTATAAGTACAGGTTTATGCCCTAACTCCTCCACCAGCAGGGATGCGGTCTCTTGATCTATCATCTGATTGATAGTTGCCATTGTCCCTAAATTCATCATCACCTTGATAAGTTCAGCAGCTTTGGTTGACATTTTCAGCGCAAGATCACCGACTGTAAGTGTCTCAGGGATTTCAACTGTTAGTATTACCGCCTCTGTTGGCTTGGTGAATGCATGTTCTGTCTCTATATCTACTTTAGATGAGCGTTTCTGTTTTTTACCTTTACGCCCTTTACCTTTATCTACATGCAGCTCCTTGCGCCCATATCTAGTTGCTTGCTTATTAGGTTTTCTACGCCCAGAAGAGCCACGATCATCTGTAGGGCTCTTTTTCTCTGCCTCTTTTTTCTTCTTAGCTTTCTCGGCTACAGCACGAGACTGCTTCTCTAAAAGTTTTTTCTCTTCCTCTTCACNAATTTTACGTTTACTCTCAGCCTCCTCTTTAGCGATCAACTCCTCTTTAGCTCGCTCCTCATCTTTATGTTTTTTCAGCTGATGTTTGCGCCTACTATCATCTTGCTCTTGCTGCTTATTCTCTGCTGCTCGTCGTTCATCAATAGCCTGTTTAGCTACTAAAATATCGCTATCCGCAAGCTCTCCTGCTGGAGCTTTTGCTGCAGCGCGAGTTATAGTGCGTTTTTTACGCACTTCAACATTGACACTTTTACCACTAGCTCGTCCTCCACCAATCTTCAAGGTAGAGGTTGATTTTCTCTTTAGAACAATCTTCCCTTTAGACGATTTACCATTAGCATCACCATGTNACTCTTTGAGAAAGGAGAGTAGGTTCATCTTCTCACTTTCAGTAATAACATCATCGACACTGCTCTTATCAATACCTGCCTTAGCAAGCTGCCCAAGCAACCTATCAGCTGGAATTTTAACCACCTCAGCGAACTGAGTTATTGTAACCTCTGACATTAGATATCCTCCGCAAACCACGGTTCACGCGCTTTCATAATTAGAGCAGAAGCTCGCTCTGATGTTAAATCAGCAATCTTTAACTCCATAATCTCATCTACAGCCTGATCAGCTAGATCTTCCATACTTANGATCTTGTTTGCAGCCAAACTATAAGCTAACTGCTCATCCATCCCTTCAAGATCTAAAAGATCCTTATTTGGTGCACCACCCTCTAGCACCTCCTCTTGTGAGATCGCTTTAGTTAGAAGGTAGTCACTAGCGCGGCTACGAAGTTCAGATACTATATCTGCATCAAATTCATCAATAGCCACCATCTCATTCTCATCAACATAGGCGACCTCTTCGACACTACTAAAGCCCTCTTGAACTAGAATTGCTGAGAGATCTTCGTCCACATCCAACTGCTCCATTAATCTCTTCTGAATAATTAAACTCTCTGCTTCCGCTTTAGAGTCAAACTCCTCTTCACCCATAACATTTAGGGTCCAACCAGTAAGTTCACTAGCAAGACGAATATTCTGCCCCCCCCTTCCAATAGCTTGCGAGAGATTCTCCTCCTCAACCGCAATATCCATTGAGTGCTTCTCTTCATCTACAANCACGGATACTACTTCAGCAGGAGACATTGCATTAATTACAAACTGCGCTTCGTTATCATCCCAAGGGACAATATCAACTCTCTCTCCAGCCAACTCATTGGAGACAGACTGTACTCTTGAACCACGAATACCGACACAAGCACCGACAGGATCAACTCTACGATCCATACTCTGTACCGCGATTTTTGCTCGTGAACCTGGATCACGAGCTGCCCCTTTAAGATGAATCAACCCATCATTTATCTCTGGAACTTCAAGAGAGAACAGCTCAAGTAGTAGTTCAGGTGCAACTCTACTCACTATGAGTTGTGGACCTCGTTGATCACTCTGAATCTCCATTAAGCAGCCACGCAGACGATCTCCTGGACGGATAGGATCTCGTGGAATCTGTTGAGATTTAGGGATAATTGCTTCTGCATTTCCACCAAGATCTATGATTGCATTACCTCGATCCATCCGTTTAACAATACCTCCAACTAGACCACCCACTCGATCCTGATACTCTGCTGCAACTTTTTCTCGCTCTGCCTCTCTAACCTTCTGGAAAATCACCTGCTTAGCTGCTTGTGCAGATATTCTACCAAACTTAACAGACTCTATCGGATTCTCAATAAATTCTCCAGGTTTAATATTTGGATCCTCGTCAACCGCATCAATCAACCAGAGTTGAGCATCTGGCATCTCCATCTGGATTCCTGGCTCATCCCCATCTAGAACCTCCCAAGTTTGAAAAGTCTCATACTCACCAGTTTTACGATCAATACTTACTCTAACCCCAATATCCTCAGTATGTTTTTTCTTAGTAGCTATGGCTAAAGCAGCCTCAAGCGCACCAAAAATAACCTCTCTATTGACATCCTTCTCATTGGATACCGCTTCAACAACTTGCAGAATCTCTTTACTCATATTTATTCAGTTCTCATTTAATTAATTATTTAATTAGTTTATTGTTTAGTTAGTCAATCAGTTAGTTAATTAGTGACTAACTAAACTCTGGCACAATGTGCGCTTTCTCTATCTGAATCAGAGGCAGATTAAAAACCTCATCATCTATTTTTAACACCACCTCATCATCTTCAACCCCTGTAAGTAGCCCCTCAAACTTGCGTCTACCATTAAGCGGGATTGCCAACCTCACAAAGATACGACTTCCACTAAAACGAACATAGTGCTCTTTAATAAACAGAGGTCGCTCTAAACCTGGAGAGGAGACCTCAAGGTTATACTGTCCATTTAGCGGATCCTCAACATCAAAAAGCGCGCTAAGCTGCCTACTCACCTGCTCGCAGTGCTCTAGAGTTATCCCACCCTCAGTATCAATATATACTCTAAGCAGAGAGTGCTTACCTTGTGGTAGATATTCAACACCCACCAACTCATAGCCTAGCCCAACTACAACTGGGGTGATAAGTTCATATAATTTTTCTTTAACTGTTGCCATTCTTTAGTTCTATTTTTAGATAAAAAAAAGCCGATCTATTCAAAAAGATCGGCCTTTTTGTCGTAGGGTCAAATTTTGCTAGGCAGAATCTGACTCTACTAATATTTTGGTAGCGGGGGCTGGATTTGAACCAACGACCTTCGGGTTATGAGCCATAACAAATGAGTTAATTTATATTTTATAATCAACACCTTGCGACACTTGCCAACCTTTTATTACCTGTGAAATAGATATATCGTGCATTAATAAAATCAATCAGTTATAAATGCAATGACACAACTATGACACAACCTTGCTTGAATCTGGAGCGCATCTTACACGCCAAAAAAAATAAAGTCAAGAGTTATATTCAAGTCGATTGATCGACTAGCTCTTTCCATATTTGTTCATTACTCTTCGCTGCGCCTCTTGTATAAGATCATTGTACCTATCAATATATACCTGCTTCTCATCAGCAGTTAGGTTCTTATTGGCATACACTAGCTTTATCTTGGTGCGATATTTCGTCAGCTTCTTGGCGGTACGGTTTACCGCTTTCCTCATAGCTAAAGCATCACTATGATTCGATGCGTACTCAGCCGCTTTCTCGTATTCCCCTATAGCACGATAATCCTTGATGGTTTTGTAAGCCATATTAGCTTCTGTTCTTATGTCGTACATTACCTGCCCGATACGAGTTGAAGTTGCACCTCCTCCTCTCTGCATAAATGCCTTAACAATAAAGTAATCATCCCAATGAGTTGAGGGCTTATCGTTTTCAGTTAGCAGATCAATCCCCCCATCAGTGATCATCATCGCTGTACCTCCAACCCAACCCAGATACCCTTTGATTAAGTAGTCAGCTTGCATAGGTGACATATCTATATTACCTAATGACAACTCCCTGACTGCAGAGGATGAAACTTTACCCAACGCGCTAGTCCAAGACGTAACTCTCGCTTCTGGCGATAAGCCTGACTTGCCCCAACCTTCAATGGGTGAGTCTCTAAATGAATCGTAGTTAGCATATACATCAAGTATAGGCTTCAGTGCTTGCGGAACAGGATTCATGGCTAGTGTATCTGTTAGCGCATGAAACATACGACCTGCAAACAGTTCTCTTGAGTCTTCATCAAAGTCATTAATGAAAGTCTCAATTGCACGCTCTGCAAACACGCCTGCAATTCCTATCTCGAACGGTCTAGGGATAAAGAACATCGTATCCCCTGTGAGCATGGGGAGCTTAACAGCAATGTATGTATCTCTCTGCCATTGCTTCAGCTCTCTATAATCCTCATCATCCTTCATCGCCATAAAGATAGCAGCACTTGTTAAACCATACGCCCCTGCTACAGCAAGTAGTCGCGCCCTCTGCTCTTTATCAATTCCTGCTCGTCCGAGCTTATCCAAACCCTGCAGTCTTGCATTCATGAAAGGAACAAGCTGAGATAGCATTCTGATTGCAGCCCATTCACCTTGAACATCAAACGCCAGCAAATCTCTTGCAGCAAACGCAGCTTCTAACTCAGTGCCACCTGCCTCGATAACGCTATCATAAAGAGCTGCTCTGTTTACATTCTCCGCCCTTGATCCTATATCCTGCCATTTACCAAGACCTGTCTNAACACCGTCTTTAATCTTACCAAACAATGTCTGGAACTTCTCTTCACTATCTAGTATTTGAGAATGCTTAACTCCTTCTGTAATTAATCTTCTGGATGCGTCTGGATCTCCACCCAACTGATGACCAAATCTGAATGATCCACCAGATGCCAGCATACGAGCATAATGAAGAGAGTCTTCTTTTGTTCCATTCCATCCTGAAGACAGAGGATTCAATCCCATTTGACTGCCTTTTAGTTGCGAGATGCCAAGTACATGAATAGAGTCACGGATCAAGTTGCGTACTCTGAACTCTGGACTAATCGTCACCATTGTAGTCAGCATACTCTTAGCTTTACGCCCCACTCTCATCGCCATACTGCCAGAGCCGATAGGTTTTGAAGCTGTTAAGGAGCGTAGTGTTAGTTCATCATTAATGCGAACCCACACCTCTCTTCCGTTATGCCTAATATAGACCATATCCGAACCATGCTTGATCTTACTATTCTCTATCTTCTCTCCGAACAGTCCTTCTGGGTCGTGCAGTACATTTGCTACCGCCACCTCGCCCGCATTCTTGGAGATGTCAGATAGTTTTAAAGAGAGTGCTGTTTTGATTGCGCCAACAGCAGCCTGGTTACTCATTGAAGCGTTTAGCAGATGATTCCAGTTCATCAACACATTCTCTAATGGGTCGTTAATGTTTAACTCAGAACCGTGTATCTTCTTGTATGCTTCCTGCTTAGTTAGTCCACCCAATGTGGCAAGACCTGAAGATTCTGTATCCTCAAGCACACGATAAAATGGGATATAAGCGCCACCCTTCCAGATGTCAGCCTCTTTCTGACCAACAAGACCTGAGCTTACAGCAATATCCACAACACTCTCATGAAGTGACTGGAACTCTGCCAATGCCTTATCAAACGATTGCTCATTACCATTGCGTAAAGACAGTCCTGCTTTAATTGCAGCAGCTCTATTCTTAAATGGAAGTGACACATCCTCTGGTAATTCGCTCGCTCTCTTGGCAACCATATAGCTCAGGAAGTCATCCACCTTTCCTGCTAACGGATCAAGAATAGAAGCTAAACCAGATGACTGAGTTATCATTCCATTTGCATCCACCTTTATAGATGACTGGTCAAGCTGAACGTCACCATCTTTATTGACGATAAGTTTGCCATAATTAATCATAGCAAGAACTTTCTCTCGTGCAGAGGAGACCATTCTTGATCTCATCCAATCTGTTAATACAGGTTTATCTAGTCCTTGCGCTCTTGCTGAGATTTCAGCGTTACGCTTGATAGCGTGAGACTTGTCAAACATACCTTGTCGTAACTTATCAGACCACCCGTCCAGCACAGCACTGATCTTTTCTTTAAAGGTAAGTTTTTTACTCTTCCCAATACCAGACTTAAAGTCATCCATTGGGTCATAAGTCGATTGATCGACTACTGATTCTTCTCCAGCTCCTCCTCGTCCTTGATCGACTGATCCCATATCTTCTGCTCTTCTGGAGTCATTCCGTACTCCTCTATTCCGTGCTGAATCCCCCCTCCATTGGCTCGATAAGCTGCTGCTCTCGTTGCCGTTCTCTCCTCTAAAGTTGTTGTTAGCTTCGTCTCCGCTCCTAATGATAGGGACTCTTTTAACTTCCTTATTCTTTCTGCGGTCTGTTGCTCTGTCGTTTCTTCCATTACTTTCTCCTAATAAAATGTTATCACTCACGCCTATGTTATCAGATTTACTTAAAGAGTCAAATAGGGTGAACGCATCACTACCAAATGATGCCTTAAACAGTTCTGGTCGTGAAGTATAAAACGCACCTAGCTGTGCAAAAAACTCAGCCCTGTATTGTCCGTCAGTAAAGGTCTCCTTATCTGTGATAGGGTATCTAAAGAAGCTACCAACCGCTGAGGATGCGTCCTCATCTTGAGAATTTTCATGGCGACTATAATGCCCCTCAGCCTTGTAAGCTAACGACCCATCCTTCTTTACATCAAAAAGATCCATAGCGCCAGAAATAGACTCACCACTACTATTAATGTCTACCGAATGCCATAGCTCATGTGCTATACCATCTCTAAACTCTCTAAAGATATGGATACTCTGACCTGTTTCAGGTGACTGCAAGGCATCCGTATACTCATCCATCAGGTCTAAAGATACACGGATAACCTGTTTGCTTGGCACATACCCCATGCTGCGAGACTTACCGCCAATCACAATTCCTTTTAATGAGCTAAATGCGTGGGAGGGTATTCTGCCAGATTGAATCAAATCATTAATGGAGGCTTTAAGTATTGCCTCCTCCCTGATTGTTGGCTCAGATAGATTGTGACGCAAAGCCCATCCTATATTTTTAGTGATAATTCTTGACAGTCGCTTAATTAGATTTCTAACTGATAGCTTTACTGGTACTTTCTTAACAGTTACTGGTGTCTCATATATAATCTGACCCTCGTATAAGGGGTCGTTAATGGATCCTGACACCTCGCTCTTGAAACTTGTGGAAGATGATTCAGCTTTATGACTTACCCCTTTCTTGTTTGCTGCTCTATCAAATGCTCTGGCGGTATTACCTGCATCACCTTTATTAAAAACGTCAAGAGATTCGTCTGTGGTCACTTCATCAGCAACTTGACCAATAAATCTACCTCGCAGATCTTTTACTCTTTGCGCTCTATCCTTTTCAATCCATTGTAATGTCCCTTCAGCTCTAGCTTGAACCTTCTTATCACCATCCTTCTTAGCCTTCTCTATCTGTGATCGGAGGTTCGACTCCTCTTGCTCCATGCTTTGTTTCTCTTCTGCAATCTGCTCAAGCTCGGAATCTATCTCCCTAAGGTTGTGATCTTGTATCTCTTTAAGAGCTTCGCTCTTGCTCTTAATGGATGCCTCTCCAAACATTCCTCCTTCCGCAACTGCGCCAGTTGATATTTCAGATGCGTTACTGCCAGCATCATCCCCATCATCCAGCATTTCAGCTTCATTATTTAAGGTGAGATCTTCCTTGCCATCTATAGTATTCATATTATCTACGCTTAGATCGCTAGAATCCTCTTGGTCGTAGTCAATATTAGTATCCTCTATACTTAAATTAGTAGTGCTAACATCGTCTGCGAAGCCGCCATTATCAATACTCAAACCTCCGTACTTTTGGTCACGGTAGTCTGCAAGGAATCCACGCTTATGCTGACCCTCCTTAAAGTTTGCGCTACCTCTCTTCCCTCCTGCGCCAAAAAGAAGTTCTGAGAAGTTTTTAGGAACATTATATCCACGATTAACCAATGCGTCCTGAACTATCTCCAGCGTCTTATCGTTAGAGTTGCGAGCATTAACGCTTGCGTCTGCAATCCTAGCTGCAGTCACATCTCTAAACTTGGTAACAAGAACTTTTACACTTATCTTGCCATCCTTTCCTACGGCAATATTTTTAAGTAAGTAACTAAGAATTGCCTGCTCATCCTTATCAGCAGATTTCCCGTTTTTAAATGTTTCGTATAAGTCCTTTAGTTCTTGCCTAGCTGGAGCAATAGATTTGGTATCTCTATCTATGTGCGCTTTGATCGCATCAAAGAATCTACGCTCTTCGCTAGTGAGGGGAATATTGTATCCATTGCTTTGGCGAAGTTTGGTCTCATCATCAGCTTCCTCAGATCGTCCCTCTCCGCCTTCTCTGTTTCTGACATCGGTCTCTTCATTGTTTGCTTCTTCATTAACCTCTCCTTGTGTGGAATTATCTGTAGTCGATTGATCGACTTCATTGGTGCTTGCACTCTCGCTATAATCAACAGAAATAAGAGCTGGAGCGTCATACATGTCTATATCAATCTTATACTGACCAGATACGCCAGACTGCTCTGAAGATATACTGTACAAACCATCACCAAGAGATACGATAGACTCTGGATCTATACTAACCTCCACTCCTGAAGATGTCAAAACCCAGCTCTTATCAACTTCACTCTGATCGGCAGGCTGTTTAGCAGGTAACGATGCCTCACTCTTTAATGGCTTCTCGTTTTTTGGCGTTGACTCTTTATCTGGAGCTTTATCTGGGAGACCTTTCCAAAAAGTCTCAGACTCTAGCCCTGTGCGATTTCTAAGATCTTTAATGCGACCATTTAACTTGATACGCTCTGCCTTTCCCTCATCACTTGACGCACTTGTTGTCGCTATCTGCTTCTTAATTTCAGTAACAATAGGCTCGATGGCTTTAGCATACTCGCTAGATTTAAAGTCTAACTCTTTTTGCGATGCAGGCACACTGCCCCCATACATATCAACCTTATCTGAGCCATGAACAATCAACCCTCCTGCTGGAGCTTTAGGAGTGCCTACTTTACCAGCCTCGCTTGCAGGGAGATTACCTAATAAAGCTTCTTCCTTCTTAACTGCGTCTACACCAATAGCTCCAGTTACATCTGAAGCAGCCCCTTTAGGAGCAGTGCCAGAAACATTCACCTCGTCCGCACTGTAAGAGCCGTCAACTCCCCCACTACTATTCCTCTCATGCCTATTTCTCAGCTCTTCTTTTATAGCCTTATTCTCGCTCTCCCCTATTGCACCATCTACTGCCGAAACATCTGTTCCTACTTGTGAGCCTGCGCCTGCTGTCTCTGTTTCACTTGCACTATAAGAACCCCCTATCTCACTACTGCCTGTAGACTCTCGCTCGATAATATTTAATTTATTACGATTTTCTTCTTCTATTGCTTGGATCTCAGCAAGACCTACGGAATTATCTGCCTTTACAGGTACTCTCTTTCTCTCTGCAGCTTCGGCACTTAGTCCGTCACCAATAAGATCCTCACCCAATTTACTGGATTGAAGCTCTATCTTTCTGCGTGAAATCTCATCGACAACTTCCTGTAGCCGACCTGTAGCGTTATCGTAAACCCCCCGCTCATCCTTAAACATATCTTGGATTCTAGCAAGCTGTGCGCCTCTCTCAGTTAAAACTGCGTCACTTAACTTATACTTGGATGCCTGCTTATCAACCTTAATCTTCTCGTTAAGGTCGGTATATGGCTCTGTATCTAGCTCATAAGAGCGATCAAGCAGCGTGTTCAGATCAACTTCTTTAGCTTTACCTGCTAAAAGATTACTGACCGCTGTCTGTACTGTAGATATTCCTCCGCCTGTTAATGACTCATGCAATGCAGAGCCAAGACTAGCTTCATCTCCTGCTAGAACTTGCCCTGTATATTCGCCCGCACCTTCGCCAAACGTCTCTACTCCAAAAACAACACCTCCCTTCTTTAGCTTGCTTGCGGTAGAAGTTGCGCCCCTGTATTGATCGGCAAGAGCTTCCAGTTTATTATTGTAATCCTTATTCAGTCTGCCTTTTACGAGGTCAGTCTTGAACTCTTTATTTAATCGGTCTACATTTTTCTTGAGTCGTCTAGCTGGCGCTGTAAAGATACCTAACCCAACCGCTGTTGTTGCAACATCCCATACAGCAACACCCGCACCTTTTGCGACAGCCTTATCTTTAGCCCAAGAAAGGAAACCCTTATCACTTAATAGCTCTTTAATCTGCTGCGGGTCAGATGGATCGTCAACATACTCATACACCAACTCTTCAAGATACGCACCTGTTTCAATAATCATTGAGCCAGTAGCTGTGCCTGCAATACCGCCACCCATAACTCCGTAAGGACCTAATGGTGCGCCCGCTTTAGCACCTACAGCAGTTGTAACTGCAATAGTTGGAGCACTTCTAGCCATAGTTTTAACTGACTCATAATAAGATTCTTTATTAGTAAGGAAGTGTTCAGCCAAATCGTAAGAGGTAGACATCGTATCCCAGAAACCTACCGACTCATCAACAGCGTCTATACGCCCGCTTATCTCTGAGCTGTATGCCTGATGTTCTGGAGTGGTTTCCTGTGCTCTCTCTTTAGCTCTCTCTGCAAAATGCGCAGAGTAAGAGTCAATCAGCTCAGGAGACTGAATCGCAAGTAAGCCAGTGCCGTGCATTCCAAGCATTCCATCATCTACGCCCTCACCAATAGAGTTAAGAGTGCTTAGCTCATAATCTTCTTGACCGTACTTAGCATCGAAAGCGTCAATAGTTGTAGCACTTGATTCGCTGAGATTCTGCACTCCATGCCGCTGATCAAATGAGGCGAAAGGATTTTGATTAAAGTCTTTATACATAAATATCTCCTAACGCTGGGCTGATTTAATATCGTCAACAGCACTTTGTATCAATCTCTCACCTATATCAGTATCAAAGCCCAGTATCACTCCTTTAATATCTATACTTCCAGCTAATCTTTGCATAGTAATTGGTTGCATTCCTCTTCCTCGTCCTGCATTAACCTCCTCACCATCAATAAATCTTTGAGCTAAAACTTTAATTGCTTGCCTTGTCTCGGAATTTAATCCCTCATAAGTAATATCCTCATAATTATTCTTTGCATTAAAGTTTGGAGGTCTGATTGTTATAACCCCTCCATCAATCCTAGACTCAACAGGTATCACTTCCTTACCATCCCCTATATCAGTGGATACATTAGGTTTCGGGTCTTTAGTATTCCAAGGCTTTTCACTGCCAACAGAAGGAAGGGGAGCTGGAGTCTCAGCTACTGGCTCAACACCAAGATTAAGGCTGTTAAATGCCTTATCAGTCGCCTCAATACCGAACTGTTCTACCGATACTTTATAGGCATCCGCCTGTACTTCAGGGTTGCTTTGAATAATGTTCAATCTTGTTCTTAGGAAGTTCTGAGCACCCAGGAAGTTCTCCTGCCCCACATGATCTGATTGCGGCATATTTGGGAAAGCCTGAGACATAAATGCACTACGATCCTGACTAACACTATCTAGTTTTCTGCGATACAGATCCCTCTGACCTTTAAGCCTAGCTACTTCTTGAGGGTTCATGCCATCATCGTTGTTGATCTCTTTCTCTAGCGAGGTGATATGAGTTGAAAGAGTCTTGATTTCACTATTATAATAATCAACCTCTGTCTTGTAGTCTGGCTTAGACTGCTTGATTGTTGGAGATGCGTATCGACCAATAAGACCTATCTTATCAAAGTCTTCATAAGGGGTGTTTCCGTCTACACTCTCAAAAGGCACAGTTTCCTCACCACCTGCATACTGCGTCCCCAGTTGATCCCTTCTAACGTATGTCGGTTTTCCAGTCGATTGATCGATCTTGGAGAGAGGCGGCAGTTAGATGGTTGAAAGAGATGAGACACAAGAAGACACATCGGGATGACATTATCAGGCTACGCTGGTTT
>JGI26252J51714_1000485_pt1 | contig 22647 bp, 9 predicted proteins | sample SaaInlLV_10m_DNA_4_FD_51714 | JGI IMG/M metagenome (IMG submission 51714)
ATGCGTAAAGCTCAGCCCGATCCTGGAGCCCTACGAATCTGGGATCTGGAAATGGATGGCCGCCACTTCTCCCTGGTGAATGCCTTTGCAGCCAATGATCCCCAGTCTACCAAAACGATTTGGAACATGATCAAGGAGCATCCCAGTCTTGATCACGAGCATACCTGCGCATTTTTGAACACCCGCTCTGATCGAGTGAATCGCAGCTCACAATTATTGGAGCTGATTCTTAAAGATATAAAACCAGATTCTCTTTTTGTTCGGGGTGATAAGATGGAACGATTTGAGAAACCTTTCTTTTCAAAGGTAAAGGGCCGGGTTGAACAATTTTCAGAAAATCAAAGTGCCAGAGTATTTGCTAAAAAACTACTTTCTCAAAAAGGGAATACGCTAATTTTTGGAATTGGCAATATTGTTGGGAGTGGCTTTCAAATTCTTGATGAATTAAAAAAATATCGGGTCCATAAATGATAGAAATTGCCATCGGATTGGGCATCATACTGAGTCTTTGGTTAACGGAATGGCTGGGGGTAACTGCAGGTGGCATCATTGTACCTGGCTATATTGCCATGTATCTCCACGATCCACTACGAATTATTGCCACTTTTACAATTTCCATTCTCGTTTTTCTGATTGTCCAGGGATTATCTCAATTCCTGCTCATCTATGGGAAACGCCGTTTGGTGCTTTCACTTCTTTTGGGATTCTTCTTTGGCTATATCTCTAGAAATTATCTTGCGGTAGAATTCCAGGCTCTCGGTTGGGATTTTTATACCATTGGATACATCATCCCTGGGTTGATCGCCTCATGGATGGATCGCCAGGGGGTTGTGAGAACCTTGAGTGTAATTCTCATTATTGCCTGCATCGTTCAATTGGCAGTCATGCTTATCAGCGGTGGGGTGATCCATGTTTAGGCCAGCCATACAACGTGTCAGGGTTCTAGTCTCCATGGCCATCATATCACTGGTCGTTTTTTACACAGCCAGTTCACTCACAGTCGAGACCAGGCAAGCTGCTTATGATGTGAAAATTGCTGCAGCCCAGCGCATGACCAATGCCATGCAGATTTTAAAGGATAGTCGTGGCGAAGCGGCCGTATTTATGGATGATATCAATGATCCTAATGAATCCGGTTTAATCGGTCGTCAGTTTACCTACATCACAACAGATGAAGGTGATCTTGATGCTAAAATATCAGTCCTTGACCCCAATGTAGCTGCCATGATGGTGGATTATCTTACCCGTGCCGGTGTTACAGAGGGTGATAAAGTTGCCGTTACTCTCACCGGTTCCATGCCCGGTGGAAATTTAGCTGTAGTCTGTGCCCTTGAGGAAATGGGGGCTGTGCCACATATCCTGGCTTCAGTTGGTGCTTCTCAGTGGGGTGCTAATATTGAGGATTTCACCTGGTTAGATATGGAGAAGGTCCTCTACGACACATCAGTTATTTCTTTCAAAACGAGTGCCGCAAGTATGGGTGGAGGTTCTGATGTGGGGCGACGATTGAGTCCCCGAGGTCGTGAACTCATTCAGGAAACCATTACTAGAAACGGGGTTGATTTCATCAACAGTGAAGACCTTGCCGATGCAGTCCAACGCCGTATGGATTTATTTGGAGCAGATGGACCCATTGATGAGTACAAAGCATTTATTAATGTGGGTGGTGGTGCCGCTGTTCTTGGTGATGCAGCCTATGTACGCTTGATTCCTCCTGGTTTGACAGAGCGCATGCAGTTTGAATCCATGCGTAATGGTGGTGTCATGGCGAAATTTGGTCGCGAAGGCGTACCTGTCATTCATGTGCTCAATATTCGTTCCATGTTTGCCCAATTTGACTATCCCTATGCAGCTACACCTACTCCAGAACTTGGTGTGGGCTCCTTTTATGCCAGTGAAAGATATAATCCCTGGACTACCGGTCTGGCTTTGGCTCTTTTATTAACAATGGTTGTTACCGTTGGTTTGAATAGTAAACGCAAGATTAAACATCATTTAGAAAAATACGAACCGGACTCCTATGTTTGAGTCAGAAGTCAGAAGTCAGAAGTCAGGAGCCAGGAGCCAGGAGCCAGGAGCCAGAAGATTGAATCATCGGGTTGTAATGAATACGGAAATAGAGAATAAAATATGATTGAAAAAGCGCTCAAAAGCTCTTTTCGTAAGCTTCGTATTTTTCGTTGTAAAAAAAAGTTCTCTCAGCATTTCACAGAGGAGTGGGTGTGAGTAGTAAGATGTACTATATAAAAATTCTTTTATCACTATTAATATTTGGAAGTGTTTCGGCCGGAGTTATCAAGCCACAAGATGCAAAAAAACAGCGCGATATCCTGATTGTTTCTGGGAATCGCAGTTCTTATTACACACTGGATGGTCAATCCCTCGTTTATAAAGTCAAAGGACCCCAGAGGATTAAAATTTATTCCCGTGCAGTACTCAGCAGTAAGAAGGGTAAATCAAAATCGTTTGGTTTTGAAGTTCAGCTCAACGGGAACCAACCCCTCCAGGTGAATCACCAGCAGAAGTACAGTAAAGGTGTAAAATCACCCCAACATCCCAACCATTACTTTAGCAAATCTGCGCTTGATTACATCAGCGTTCCTGCCGGGGTGAACGAGGTGACTATTCGTCCCAAGAAGCGTGGCGAACGGATTGTTGTGCGCGTTCTTGAAGACAATAATGCACCTAGGGGTAAGAAAAAACGTGTTGACGCTCTTTCTGAAGAAGAGCCTATCAAACTCATATCTAATGACAAACGTCTCAGCTATTATTCCCTGACAAAAGATCATGCCCTCTTTGTGACCATGGAAGGCCCTGTCAACTTGGAAATAACCAGTCGATTAGGTTTTGGACCCCAGATGGGACGTGAAGAAGATTACCGCATACAGGTCCTGGATAATGGTAAAGTTGTTGGTACTTACTATTTCTCAACCGATCGCTCTGAAGTCACAACGGTGGATGGTCAAAATGGTGTCGTCCCTGGCGCCTGGCGCAGTTGCGATGTTAAACTGGGCAAAGGCATGCANGAAATTAAGCTCAGGTTGATGGATAAGGATCGCCAGGTCTTTATCAAGTTAAATCAGATTATTGGAGACTAGTGCGACGTTTACTTCTTATAGCACTCCTGTTCGGACAATTATTCTCGCAGAGCTTCTTTCAGAAGCTGGCAGCCCCTGTATTCTATGAGCTGAGCGTTAAACCCAATTTCCAAAGCAACCCCCTTAATCTTTCCTCAATAGAAATTCTTAAAGCAAGTCAGGATTCAGATTATCTGAATGGAATTGCCTATTCCTCCAGTAATGTGATCTCATTCACTGGAAAATTGAACTATTCTCCTCGTTTGTTTGCTGGCCGAAAGACAAGATTCAATCTTCAAATAAATCATCATTACTACCAGGATATCCCTGAACGCAGCTACCAGAGTTATTCAATGGGTATCCGGCAATCCTTAGGAAAATATCGTTACCTCGACATGGGTTACTGGATTTTACCTGAATATTATTTGAGAAATTATTTGATTCGAGATACTAGAACGCTCCTCTCGAGTCGTGAGGTCTGCAATTTTGGCACGGATAGGATTTGGCTGGGATTACAGCACCGTGTGAGTAAAAAGAATACAATAGAATATCGCATAACTGTCCGCAACGAGATATATCAGGCACCCTTTTCACATTATGATATGAACATGCTGGAAGGAGATCTCAAATTGGTAGTGGGTCAATTCAAGGCACTATCTCTGGTCACTGAATTTCAATACGGGGTTGCTGACAATAATAATGAGTATGACGATAAGGATCGTTCATATAAATATTTAAATATTAGACCCTCATTGACTATGAAGATGCCAGGTAGACATAGAATTCGCCTTGCAGGTCGATATGACCAACGGGCCTATGAGAGTGAGCAAAATGATGATCCGTTGCATGCTGGTCGTTATCAGGATGAAGTCCGCATTGAAATATCATTGTTACCAAATCTCAATGGACCATTTCTGGTTGAGCCCTTCGCAGGCTATCGTGAGCGCCGTGTGGACTCCAGTGATCCCGCGGTTCGAGACCTTAAATCCTTCTCGCGATACTGGTTTGGTGTCCGCTTTGGATTCAAATCCGTTATAGACATGTACTTTTAATTTTAAGAAAAGATGAGTTACGTTAAGCACATGAAAAGAATAATTCTACCAGCATCTGTAATTTTACTGACCCTCCTGTTGACGGCCTGTTTAAAGCCCGATCCTATTGATAACATGACCGCCGCCACAGTGACACTCATTGATGTGCTAGAAACTGGTGGCTATGCCCGAGACGTCTCAGCCTATGATAATAAAATATTTGTAGCTGCCTCAGCAGCTGGCACACAGATCTGGGAAGACGATAATGGTGTGGTGAGCAAGGTATTCAATCATCAATTCGGGAGTGCATCAGCCACTGGTTTAAGGGTTGAGCCAGAGTTCCAATTGATCCTTTCTGTGAGCAAAGATCAGGGATATCTCAGGCAACTCAATAGTGATTTAAGCGCCTTCGATTCAGTATATATCAACTTTCCCGGTGTCCTTATTGGGGAATCAGAACATTTTGGTGACCAAAACACCCGGGACATGGCCTCAACCAAGGTAAATGACAGTCTGCTCGTACTATACAATACGGATACCGATTTAGGGGATGGGTTGAGATTCACCTTTTTAAACCGATTCACTGATGGTTTGGATGGCTATTATTATTGGGTGGCGAATACGATTAAGAAGTACACCGGTGCCAAGAATTATGGAATCGACGCGAACGGATCGCTAGTAGCGTCCTCCCATGGTGAATTGGGTGTAGGATTATATCGTATTGAACATGACTACTGTGATACACTAGGAGTTATTGATACAGGTGGAGAAGCGCTTGAAGTGAAGCTTTATGATAATTATTTGCTGGTCGCTGACAATTGGGCTGGCATGCAAGTACTTTCCATAGGTGCAGGGGATAGCAGTCTCACTCATCTTGCTGATGTTGAAGTTGGGGGCTGGGTAAAACATATCAGTATGTGGAATGATCTGGCAGTTTTGAGTTGTGGGGAAAATGGGATGTTTCTGGTCGATTTAAGTGATCCAGGAGCTCCCAAGGTTGATCAGGCCATAGATGCGGGGTACACTTACTCCTCATTTATTTCTGGTGATATGATCCATGCAGCAACACGTGAGGGGGTCAAACGCTACCACATCGAAAACAGGTAATAAATGCGAAAATCCCTCTACACTATACTGACCCTTCTTCTAGCTCTCAATTCATTGGGAGCTGCTGATTTAATACGCCCCTCAATGAACCTCACCTCCACAGCCAGTGGAGTGCAGGTTGACCTGGACTTTCAACATATCAGTGAAGCCCAATGGCGCGCTATGCTGGAACAACCAGAATCCTTTCACAATTATGGTTATGGTGTAGCTGGAAGTCCCGGTGAGGCGGCTTTACCCATGCTCACAATATTTGTGCCTATCTCCCAGGATATCACTCCAAATGTTTCAAACATCCTTCGGAATGACTATAGTCTTGCGAACCTATCGCTAAAGGCCACACCTGAAGGACATCTCGATTCAGATATGCAAGCTGTTGAGATTGCTACATATGATTGGGGGCGGACTTCCAGATCACAAGTTGCTGACATTCTGACTGGTGAATCCATGCAGATCAAAGATCAGGTTTATTTGCCCATTACCGTTCGACCAGTATCACTGAACAGATCCACGCAGTCGCCGGCAGTGCCGAGAACGATTCAATTTGAGATCCAGGGTGCGGAACTTACCGATGCATCTCTGGTCACAGATGATGGTGGTATCCGTTCTGTAACACTTCCTGAGGAACAATTTGCCAGCAGGGGTCACTATCTCATCATTACGCCACCCCAGTTTGAGCTTTATATCCAGTATTTTGCGGACTGGAAATTACGCATGGGTTATGAAGTCACTATTGTAGGGACAGCCACTGCGGGGAATTCAGCCAGCGCTATAAAATCATATATACAGACCGCCTGGGATACCTGGGAAAGTCGTCCAGATTTTCTGGTCATTGTCGGCGATGAAGATCAGGGGATTCCCGGTCATTATATACAAAATCCCCAGGGTGACAATCTGGTTACCGATCACCCATATGGCCTTCTGGAAGGGGACGACTCATTCCCTGAACTCATGGTAGGGCGTCTATCCGTAGATACTGTCTCCGAATTAATTTCATTTACATCCAAAATTGTGGCCTATGAGAGTAGCCCCTACATGGCAGACACAGACTGGTTCCAGCGTGCACTCATGATATCTACGACCTGGGGCGCAGCATCAGCCCAGGCCACCAAGGAATGGGTTGCAGATAAATTGATCGAAAAGGGATTTAATCAGGTCTATACTGCCTATCACCCTGGAGTATCCAGTACCTCCAACATTGCAAATCCAATTAATGCTGGCGTAGGGTTCGTTAATTATCGCGGCTTTGGAATGTACAATGGTTGGTATGGTCCGGATTTTGTGACTCATAATATTCACACTTTGATCCATTCAGGAGCTAGAACACCAGTTATCACCTCTGTTGTATGTGGCGGGGGCAATTTTGCTGCTGGAGCTGATGACCCTTGTTTTGGGGAAGCCTGGACGCGGGTTGGAACCGTTTCAGTTCCCAATGGTGCTGTTGCATTTTTCGGTCCCAGCGAACTTTATACCCATACCCAATTCAATAATGTTATCGATATTGGCATCTATTCTGGAATTTTCGATCAAGGTCTCACCACATTGGGTGAAGCCCTTTGGAACGGTAAATTTGAACTCTGGCGCAATTACCATCAAAATACCTACTTCCCCTTTGACCAAACACCTGAATTTTACCACCATATCTACAATTTGTTGGGTGATCCAGGTATGCAATTATGGACTACGGTTCCCCAAACGCTTAGTGTAGAGCATATTGATACACTAGATACAGGTGATAATTTCACTTCCATATTGGTCAATGATACTTCTGGTGAAAGTGTAGCCGGGGCCTATGTAGCCATCAATAATCTTGAAAACGCCTGGGGTGGATACACCGACACTAATGGTCACATTGATTTGCCCTTTGTTGCTAGTGGGTCCGAAGAAATAAATCTTACAGTAACAGGTAAAAATTTACTGCCTTATCTGGCAACCATTCCCATCACGGATCAAAATACGCCTCTGGAATTAGCCGAGTGGACACTTGATGGGGGGGGACAACCGGTTTCGGGAAATAGCTCTACCATCCTACTTTCTCTGGACAACCCTGGTCTCACTCTATACGATGTGGAACTAAATATTTCATCAATGACATCTGGCTTTCTTTTGGATGAAACTATTCTGATGGATAGCATATCAGCTCAGTCAAGATTTGACCTGGATCCAATCACCGTGGAGATTCCAGTTCTCGAACATGGCACATCGCTGACCATTGAGCTGGAAATTGTGATTGATGGAACCACCTGGACCTGGCAGAAATTCTTCACCGTCCAGGCACCACTCCTGACCGTACAGGCAATAAATGTTGTTGCAGGCGCTTTTCTCATGGGAGAATCAGCTGAAGTAGAGCTGGAAATGCTAAACATGGGTGGCGTGACCTCTCAAGCCCTGATGATCACTCCACTTGCAGCAGATTTTGTCAGCTTCACTCCAGGATCATTGACCTGTCCCGCCATTGATATGGATGGATCGGCCATGACCCTTGAAACACTGGATATCTTATTCGATGAGCTGCTCTTTCCCGGTGAACAAATTACCTTACAATTTGAATGTGCACAGGGGAGTCAGGTTGACACTCTGGATTATACCATCCAATTAGGTGGGGCAAATCGTTTTGGACCTTCACAAGCGGATGGCTACGGCTACCGCATGTTTGATAATTACGATTTGAATTATTCCAAAGCACCTGGATATGATTGGCTGGAAATAGACACCCAACTCGGCGGTGATGGCAGCGCTATAAACATCAACGACATCTGGGAAGAAGATGATGCTTCAAGTACCATCAATCTGCCCTTCACAGTGAATTATTATGGGACTGATTTTGACCAAATCACGGTATGCTCGAATGGCTGGGCGGCTTTTGGTGATCAATCCGTGGTAAACTTTCATAACAGGACTATCCCGTCACCCATCGGACCGACTGCCATGCTAGCACCATTCTGGGATGACTTAATAACGGTTCCTGGTTCAGTTTATTATAAGCATGATGAAGTGAATGATATTTTTATCATCGAATGGAGCAGGATGAGATCCCTGTTTTACTTCAATGAGATAAGCTTCCAACTTGTTATTTATGGAAGTACAGAAAATCCTACAGTAACTGGTGAAAATGATATCAAATTTCAATACCTGAATTTTGACAATGTTGATATTGCCTCCAACTTCTCCACGATTGGAATTGAATCCCCTGATTCTGAAACCGGGATCCAGGCTTCTTACAACAACATTCATGAACCCAGCATTGGAGAATTCGGCGCTGGTACAGCAATCCTGTTTACGACGGATCGGGGTGAGCGTCTTGGAGATTCTCAAATATCATTTAGCTCAATAAGTCTAAATTTTGAACAGGTTCCCTGGAGTAATGCCAGAGATTCGATTATAATTTCAAATGTTGGAGAATCACCGCTCATCTACGAGATAAGTGTGGTTTCAGATCTTCTTCGGGAGCCAGTTGTGGGTCAACCAATTGATCCTACCATCACCAAACATACTCCTGATGCCCCCGGCAGTGAATCCGGGCTCAGAGAGGGTAGTGATGACTATGGTTACAGTTGGAAAGATAATAGCGATGAAGGCGGTCCCCAATTTAGTTGGATCGATATTGAGAATGAGTCCAATCGAGTTCCCTACCAGTCTGAAGAGTTCGATGACACTACTGTGCCGATTAATTTAGGTTTTGAATTTCCCCTCTATGACGATGCTTATTCTATGGCTTTCATGGGAAGCAATGGAACCGTCACCTTCGAAGGGTTTCATTCTCCATGGTACAATATTCGTCTGCCCTCTACAGCAGCCCCCAGTGCACTACTAGCCCCCTGGTGGGATGATATGAACAATGACGATGGTCCCCAGGGCACATTCTATTTCTGGAGCAATGGATTTGACCAGTGTATCATGACCTGGAGAGATTTTCCAAAATTTAGCACAGATTCATTCTACTCATTTCAAGTGATTCTAGATGCCTATGGTAACATTATGTATCAATATGAAGAGATCGGTGAAATCGTCGCCAGCTCAACTATTGGATTACAAAATTCAGATCGGAACTTTGGTTTAACGGTACGACACAATTCCACAACCCCTATTGAGTCAGGTACTGCAATAGAAATCCATCCACCTACACGCTGGTTTTCTGCCAGTGGCTGGACCAACGTTATCGGTCCTGGTGAGAGCATCCCTTTTATTATTGATATTCAACCTCGTAATAGTGCAGCAGGATCATATGAGACATCACTCCTGGTAGCCACTACGGCTCCAAATGCGCCTGAAACTGTGATAAATGTGTCATTGGATGTTGTCTTTGGCGAGACTCCTTTTGGTGATATAAACGGGGACTATCTGGTAAATATCCAGGATGTAACAGAATTATTTGACTTTATCCTCATGATTGAGGAAATGAGTGAGCCACAATTTACCCAGGCAGATTTGTCTGCCGATGAACATGTCAACGTTATTGATTTGATACTATTAATTGAATCTATCAATATTATAAATGAACCATAATTGATATGGAGTTTTTGACTTCTATTAAACCTGAAGAGAAGGTATGTATATAATGAGATTTCTATTTTTACTTCTGACCGTGGGAAGTGTTTTTGCAGCTGGAGAATTCGAGTGGATTGAAAATGGAGTTCCAGTCCGCCAGGGTGTCCATATTGAATGGCAGCGTACCGGTGATGCAGGAGCTTCAGGTGAAATGATTTTTGGCTGGTCCGATACCCGTACCGGGGATCGTGATATCTATATCCAGAAAATTGATACCTCCGGGGCCATGCTCTGGGGTGATACTGGGATCCGTGCCACCGTAGCAGATGGTCGTCAGGAAGATCCAGTACTGGTGTCTGATGGATCTGGTGGAGCTTTTCTAGCTTGGATTGATTACCGTGATGATGAGTATGGTGATGTGTATGCACAGCACCTTGACTCAAATGGAAATTTATCCTGGGATCCGGCTGGTGTTCCAGTCGCAGTGAATGCTGGATCACAGCAATCTGCCAACATGGCCAGAGGGGCAGCAGGAGTTGCCTACGTCATCTGGGATGATGGCTCTCTTTCAGAGTCTGGTGACATTTTTGGAACCGTTCTAACGGTCACTGGACCACTTGCTTCAGGTGGCACCAATGGTTTACCCGTGGTGAATGCTTCCGGGACCCAGACAAATCACAGTATTGAAACTAGTGGCAGCGAAGTTGTCGTGGTCTGGCGTGACACTCGAGACACCAACGATCCAGATATTTACGGACAAAGGCTGGATGTTAATTTTACAGGTCTCTGGGGTGAAAATGGTATCCTGGTTTGCGGAAATGCTTCTGATCAGGTCTATCCCAAGGTTGCACCGGCTGATGGAGACAGGGTGGCAGTCTCATGGTTGGACAACCGCAATAATATTAAAACAGATATCTTTTCACAACTCCTGGATGTCAATGGAGCGTCAGTTTGGGCCATAGATGGTATTGCGCTTACGAATCTGCCTTCAGAACAAAGTTTTAGTCGCGTCAAATCCAATGGTACTGATCGCATTTACTATGTCTGGCAGGACTTTCGAAATAATCCTCAAGATCCAGATATTTTTATGCAAAGTCTGGATTTCTCTGGCTCGCCAGTCTGGACCGATGGGGGAATCCCAGTGGTGGAAGCTACCCTTAAGCAACTCCAACCTCGCTTCACATTGGGTGATGCCGGTGGTGTATATGTAACCTGGCTTGATGAACGTAATGGTGGATATCCACAATCTGATATATACCTCCAATATGTTAATGTCGATGGTAGTATGGGTTATGAAGTGGATGGTATTGCTCTGACCTCGGGTAAAAAATATCAAAATGGTGGTCTTGTGCGCCCCGATGGAAATGATGGGGCTCTTGTGGTCTGGTCAAATGCATCGACGGGGAGCATTGGTATCACAGCCCAGCATGTCCGTCTGGATGGTAGTCAAGCCTGGGATGTTGATGGTTCTGAATTCTTTTTTGGTATCGATGGTGATGCCAGCAAATTCCAGGCACTCACCTGGGGGGACAATGATGCCTTGATCTTCTGGCAGGACAATCGCTGGGCAGGCACTGGCTCAGTCGCCATGGCTCAGGTCATGGATCAAAATGCTTCTATCCAGTTTGCTATGGATGGCGTGGCAGTTTCAGGTAATGAACAACAATTAAATCCAATCATTGCCCCAGATAATGAAGGTGGAGCTTATGTCGCCTATTCAAATATTTCCACCGGAACAGAGATACTGTTCGCTCAGCATGTAGGGGATGATCTGGTCCCAACCTGGCCTTCAGATGGGCTCCAGGTGAATCCCAATGCTATTCTGGGTCAATTCAACCCCAAAATGGTTACCAGTGCCGATGGTTATCTTTACTATTTCTGGACAGAAGACATATTTTTTGTTGGTTTACGTCTGTTTGCACAGAAATATGATATCACTGGAGCTGCCCAATGGGCAGATGGCGGTCTTGAGATTGGCCCTCCCGATATATCTGGTGATACCTATGTCACCAGCGCCAGTGCCATGGCCGACTCTACTGTCATTTATGTCTGGGAATCGGAAACCGTTTCAGGGACAAAAACTTACATCTCAAAACTCATGCAAGACGGAAGTACTCTGTGGACTGAATCCGTGACGGAGGCCACAGGATCTCAACGAAGCTCAATCGCAACCTACAACCCGGAATCAGATATGGTTACTGTGGGTTGGGAAGATCACCGGAACATTGTTGAAAGTAGTGTAGATCTATACGCCGTGAGTGTTGATAGTGATGGAAACTTAGGCGCCGAACAACTGATCAGTAACCAGTTTGGTGACCAAACTAATTTAGCCTTGAGTTTTGCCGATGATAATAGCTCAGTACTATATGCCGCCTGGCAGGACTATGATGGTTTTCAACATGATATCTATGTAAAAAACCTCACAACGGATACCGATGCGGAACAAATAACCACTCTGACCACTGAAAATAAGGCTCCTGCATTACGGACTGTAAATGGTTCACGCTATCTGGTGGCCTGGGAAGATATTCGAGGCGGTATTCATTCAGATTTATACTTTTATGATTCCCATCCGGATAGTCGTGGTCATGCTGATGAGGGAGTTCCAGTTTCCACATCAGTTCTGAATCAAATGCAGCCTCAGATTTTACCCTTCGCAGGTAGCAATCCCGATTCTTTGACTTACATCATCGTCTGGCAGGATATGCGCTCCTCTGGAAAAACGGAGTTAACCAATATTTATGCCCAGGCCTATAGTGGTCAAATGCCTGTCTCCATTGATGAAGTCGTTGTGGCTCAGGAGTTTAAGGTCGGTTCAGCATATCCAAATCCCTTCAATGGTGCTGTGAGCATACCTATAGAAAATATGAGAGGTACCAATCTGGATCTGTATATCTATGATCTAAAGGGACGTGAAATTCTCCACGAGACTCTTGGTACTCAAGCTGGTCATACTTATACCTGGAGTGGACAGAATCATCTTGGTCTGAACTTGAGTAGTGGAGTCTATATGGTGTCCGTTGTTTCGGATACTCAATTATACACCCAAAAAGTAATGTTTATTAAATAATTATAGAGCTCCTGGAAATCAAATTCATGCCACACGTCATCCGCAACATACTTAGTATCGCGCTTTTCTTCTCTGCAACCAGTGTTAGCTCACAATCATTGCTGAGAGATTCAGTCATTGATACGAGATACCACACCTATGAAGAAATAGTGGCCTATATGGACTCGATTCAGCAAATCTCAGCTTACGATGCTATTCTGGATGTGCGTGAAATTGGTCGGTCCAACAACGAGGATCTACCTATTTATGCCATCAAATTATCTGATAATCCCACAGTGGATGAGGATGAGCCGGCATTGTTGTTTCTGGGGCAATGTCATGCTGAGGAAATCCTCGGTGTAGAGATCACCATGGGGCTGGTTGATAGCCTCCTCCATGGCTTTGATGCCATGAATTCACATGTGGCTTCAATCCTTCAGAATCTGGAGGTGTGGGTGGTGCCTAGCTACAATCCTGAGGGTCTGAGAGTGGTCCATGATGGTCTTGACATCACCTATCGTAAAAATAAAACCGACAACAATGGCAATGGTGTCTTTGACTATGTTGAGGGGATTGGATTCGATATTGACGGCGTGGATTTTAATCGAAATTATGATTTCAACTGGATTTTTGGTGATGCATATGAAGTTGATGATTATGACTATTATCGAGGTCCCTCAGCTTTTTCAGAATCTGAAACCAGAGCTATAGCAGATCTGGCTCAACAGGAGAAATTTCTACTCTCTGTCGCTTACCATTCTGCTCGTTCTGGAACACCTGAGATTATCTATTATTCCTGGCAGTGGGAAGAAGCCAAGTTTCCGCCAGATATTGATATAATGAGTAGCCTGGCCACCACCTTGTCAGAACGGGTAATCAATGAATCCAGAGATGGAAATTATGCAGTCACCCCTGGCAAAACCCAGCGGGGCAATGCCCATGATTGGTTCTATACCCAGACGGGTGCCATTCAATTCCTAGTCGAAGTGGGGACCAACAATCTTCAACCCAATGCTGATATCATTGATGACACCGTAGATCGTAATTTGGAAGGGCTCTTTTTCCTCATGGACAGAGCTTTTGGGAGATCTCCTGAGAGCAAAGCCCAAATTACAGGAATAGTAACTGATGCCTCAGATGGCTTTGCCCTGGAAGGCGCACAGATTCAGCTCGCCAAACTAAATGTGGACGGTGGCCTGACACCTCTGGAAGGGCTTATGATGCACCCCAGAGTCACAGATGGCTTTGGTCGGTATCGTCGTCTTCTTGAACAGGGGACCTATCGGGTTATTGCCTCTGCACCTGGATTCGAAGCAGATACAGTGGCGGCTATTCTTACCAGTGAGAGCTATGCAACTACTTTAGATTTTAGTCTGAATCCGGCACCTGAACATACCATTCATATCGAACTTCTTCAGGAAATCCTTCAAGATAACTATGAAGTTATTGTATGGGATCACTTCCAGCGAGATACCCTTGAATTGGGTGTAGGACTTCACTCCTTCACCTGGCAAGGCAATGACATCAATATCAAAGTGTCCACCCCAGGTTATTTTCCAGAAATTCATTCCTATGATCTGAGACCCTATGGTCCTGAGCATGAATTGTCATTTTCCATAGATTTACCAACAGCACCAACTACAATTTTTAGCACAGGTTTTGATGATCTATATGCCTGGCAAATCAATTCTGGACCTTGGTATGCTGAAAACGGTAAGCTGAAATCTCAGCCCGACCTTTTTTATGATGTCGGGTTAGAGTCCGAGATGGTCATGGATCTGGATATGTCAGTTCTACCGGATGCAAAGCGATTGGGAATTCATATTGACCATGCCTATGAAGTGGAGTGGCACATCGATACCCTCTCAGTTGAAGTCTGGAATACAGATGATTCAGAAAGACTCATACAGAAGCAGTGGTATGACCAAAACTTTGAAAATCATGCTGAGACATTTTTTATGGATGGAGATATCCCTGCTACAGGTCTTCTCAAGGTTAAAATGAAGACAGACTCCACAGTGGGCTTCCGGGGTTGGGAGATAGATTCCATGTCCATTTTCCTCAGTGGGTATGAATTAGTGGGTCTTGAGCCAGATATCAGCGAACGCCAGACCCAATCCTCAGCCAAACAGTTCAAATTATCCGTATCCGCTTCACCGAATCCTTTCCAGGTTGAAACACGTCTGGAGTTTGAGATCCCCCAAGCCGACATCGTTTTCATCAGCATTTTTGATATCCGAGGTAGAGAAGTGTATACCGAAAATCTATCCAGCTCAGCAGGAATGAATGCCTGGGTCTGGAGGGGACAGAATATGCTGGGCCATCATGTGAGCACAGGAATTTACTTTATCCGTATCCAGGATTCGCAGCAATCAGTCACACGTAAACTTATGTTAATGAATAAATTATAGAGAGCCACTACATGCACAAAATATTACAGAAAACCTTAATCAGCCTCTTGCTTGTGACCTTCGCATTTTCAGCTTCAGGACCTCTGGCTTTCAAAAATCTCATGGAAAACTACCCTTCAGTTCAGGGTCGCTATAATTGGGAATCCTACCAGCGTGGTGATTTTCTGATCATTGCCACAGATGCCGCGTTGCTGAATCCATATTTGGAACCCTTCCGAGTCTTGAAAGAACAACAAGGTTTTCGCGTCACCATGGCGCCACTCTCGGAAACAGGTAACACCACCACAGAAATCCGGGAATTTATTGCTGATTTCTATGCTGAAAATGCTCTGGAATATGTGCTTCTGATTGGGGATGTCGACGATGCTTATGCATTACCTGCTTTCAGTTATGGACCGGAAAATGATGTTTCTGATTTGCCATACGTCTTGATAGAGGGTGGTCCAGATGATTATTTCCCTGAAGCATTTATTGGACGCTGGCCAGTGGATACTGCCCAGGAGCTAGCCAAGGTCATTGCCAGAACCATCACTTATTCGCAGACGCCTGACATCGAGTCTGGTTATCTGGAGCGCGCTCTGGTAACAGCGGGAAACTATGCCGATACAGGAACTATTCTCACACCGGTATGGACCTCTCTCTGGCTACATGATGAGTTGCAGGATTTTGGATATTCTGATGTAGATACTGTATTCTATCCACCAACAACGGGTCCAGAACAGATTATTAATACCTGGAACGATGGTGTGGGAATCGTGAATTATCGTGGTTGGGGAGACGCCCACGGCTGGCATTTTCCTCATTTCCATGTCACTGATTTTGATGATGGCGCTCTGAACAATGGCAACAAGCTACCCATCGTGTTCAGTTTTGTTTGTGGTACTGGTAAGTTTGATAGCAGTATTGATCCATCCTTCTGTGAAGCACTGCTTACTCAGGGGAGTGTATCTGTCCCAGCAGGCGCTGTCGCTGTTGTTGCTCCATCCGATTTGCACACACGCACAAAGTTTAACAATGCCTTAAATTCCAAACTATGGGATGCACTTATGGAAGGGCATGTCGATGAATTGGGACCAGCCCTGGTTGCCTCAAAGTTCGGGTTTCTTGATGAATTTGTCAATGAACTAGGTCCAGGCGAGATGGCCGAATTTTATTACCATACTTACAATGTGATGGGAGATCCAAGTTTACCAGTATGGTTATCGAATCCAGAACCAATCACTCTTGAAGCTGCCGATTTTGGAGAGGTGAGCTGGGATGATGGACTTATCACATTAAACAGACCCGATCTTCAGAACGGTGTTTTTGCCCTGCGGCAGAATAATGCAATAATAGGATCAGGTAGATGGACAGATGGACAGATTAAAATTAATCGTTTTGATGGGCGTTCATTCTATGGCACACATAATCTCACTGATCCCCTTGAAATCACATTGAACAGTCCTGGGCATACACCAGTCACTGTAGAAGTGACCCCTGTTGCAGGAAGTGGTATCGCCTTTGCCGGGATGGCAGGAGGTGTCCATATAGGTATGACCCAATGGAACCCAATGTTTTATAATTATGGAGACCAAGCCATTTCAGTTTCCATAAATCTAAGTACACCCGATGACACTTATTCAGCCATTGTAGGAGATTTTACTATTCCAGCTGGCTCCGTAGTCAGTACCACGGTAGTGACAGCCCCCCTGATCCAGGTTGGTGATAGGGAGATCGTTGTCGATGTGGAAGTTGCTGGTGTTATTTCGCATCTCGCCATTCCAGTGAGTGTTGTTGCCCCCGATTTATCCATCAGTTTTGATGGTCATATCAGACCATCTCCAGGTGCATCATTTAGCTTGAATTTAAGTGGCAGCTTTCAGGGCCTGGAGGCTGATGGCTCAACTCTGAATGTCACAATGTCCAGCGCAGCAGAATTTGCTACCCTCGAGGATGTTTCAGGCACAGCAACGATCGATAGTGAAGGCGGATTGACCTTCTCTGATAATGCTTTTTCGGGTTCACTGGGGCTGGTGGCTCATGGAAGTCGTTTGCCGTTAAGTTTTGATTTCCGCCTGGATGCACAGAGCGAACCTTTCTATCACAGACAGTTCATGGTGATTATCGGTTCGGAAAACAGCAGCGACCCCACACCACCCAACCAAAATTATGGTTATTGGGCCTATGATAATACGGACAGTGAATATGCTGAACTCCCAACCTACAATTGGACTGATCTATCAAGTGAAAGTGGTGCCCAGCACTACTCTCTAGGTGATGATGATCATGAAATTGTGACGCTTCCATTTACATTCACTTATTATGATACTGACTATGATGTTCTCACGATCAACTCTAATGGGTGGGCTTCTTTTGGAGCGGACTATATCAATTACTTCCGTAACTGGTCCATACCCATGCCACTGGGTCCAGATGCCATGATGGCACCATTCTGGGATGATCTGGATAATGATACTTTGGTAAATGGTCAGGAGGTAGCACGACCCATCGACCTTTATACATTTTATGATCAGGCAAATCAGCAGTACATTGTTGAATGGCATGAGGTCTGGAATGGGTTTGGGGATAGGAGTTATCTGGAAACATTCCAACTCATTCTTCATGATCCTGCAGGCACGCTGGTGGCAGATGATGGGAATGGAGTGATCGAGTTTCAGTACCATGAGGTGCATGATGTGGATCAGATCAATAATTTCAGCACCGTTGGTATAGAATCTCCGGACCAAAACGATGGTCTCATGTATGTCTATGCCAGAAACTATGCCCCTGGAGCATCAGTTCTAGAAGCTGGTCGAATTATTCGTTTTACCACCAATCCGCCTGATATGTTCTGGGTATCCGTTGACCACGAGAGTCAAAACCCAACTCAATTTGAAGTTGGACCTGCTTATCCAAACCCATTTAACGGATTGACCACAATTCCCTTCACCTTGCTTCAAACCGGTGATATCAATCTGGAAGTCTATGATTTGTTAGGTCGAAAACTGCTCAGTCAAGAGATGCCAGCCTTGAACGCCGGCTCACATCGATATACCCTCAATACTGAATCGTTTTCATCAGGAGTATATCTCGTGAGAATAGAAAGCGCTGGTTCACAGCACATTCAGAAGGTCACTCTGCTGAAATAGACTCTACCAAAAGGGGAGCGCCCTTACCGTTTTACAAAGAAATAGCCCCTGGAAATGGGGCTATTTTATCTTTTTAGCGGTCTATACAAGAGACTTCCTCCAGACTGGTTATCCTGGTAATGATTACCTTAAAATCTTCTCGTTGGTAATTTCGATCAAAAAGTACACGGAATTAGGGTCACTCCTCGGTCTATGGCATTTATCAAATTGTTAGATTGCTTGCATACCAGCCATAGTTGCCATCTTGTATATTGTTTGGATTGGGGAAACCATAGAAAGGTAAATTATGTATAAAAATATCCTGAGTATCATCATCACATTTGGAGTAGTTGCTGGCCTTGTTGCGGCCAGTAATCCAGTCTCTGAACGCTCACATCTGAAGCTGAAGTCATTTGATGCAAATCATTCTACTTTAGAAGCACGTACACCAGAGTATTCCATTGGTAGAATTAGTTTTACTCAGGGGGAATATGATTTCATAAGTACCGATATGGATGGCCAGATTCGTCTCATCGGCGCACCCGATCTTCCAACTACCTCAACACTATTAGCCGTACCTGCTACAGGTGATCTCCAGACAGAGATTTCATACACTTCATTGCGTATCGAATCCAATGTTGATCTCGCACCCTTTCAACCTGTACAGCTGGAAGCACAGGCAAGTAATGGCGAATTTGCCATTGATAGTGAAATTTATGAACAGGACGCCTGGTTTCCACAATCACCAGTAATTCTTCATGAGCGCATCCAAATGCGCGACCTGACTCTGGTCACTGTTGAAGTAAGTCCCTTCCAGTACAACCCCGTTACCAAAGAATTGCGCATCTATGAGGGTTTGGAAGTTAATTTGAATCACAGCGAAGCTCTCGTTGCACCAGATCGACCCATCTCAAGATTTTTTGAACCTATCTACCAGAATATGGTCCCCAATTCAACCCTAGTTCTGGAACCAAATTACCAAATACCTTCTATTCTTTTTATACATCCCGAAAATTCAACCGTAACAACTGTACTTCAAGCACTCATGGATTGGAGACATGAAAAGGGTTTTGAAGTCCACAGTGCCAGCACGCTGCAAACCGGTACCTCAAACTCATCTATCAAGAGTTATATCCAGACTGCTTACAATACCTGGATCAACCCTCCTGAGTTTGTTGTGTTAGTTGGTGACGCAGGTGGAACCTTTAACATTCCAACCTGGATCGAGAATTTCTCAAATTATAACGGTGAAGGTGATCTTCCTTATGTTCACCTCGCTGGATCAGACTATATCGCAGATGCCTTTATTGGAAGACTCCCATTTGGGTCCACCACTGAAATTACCAATATCATCAGCAAGATTCTGAATTATGAAAAGAATCCTAGCCTCTTTGATACTGATTGGTACACCCGGGCTCTACTGGTGGGTGATCAGGCTTCATCTGGACTCTCTACAATTATGACCAATAGAAACATCAATGAGTTAATGGAAGCCAATGGTTACTCTAACAATTTTGAAGTTTATGGTGGTTCATTTGTGAGTCAGATTGCTTCTGGAATCAATTCTGGAGTTTCCTACTTCAACTATCGTGGCTGGTTGGGAATGAGTGGCTGGGGAAACAGCAATACCTCATCACTTACCAATGGAGCAAATTTACCCTTTGTAACTATTCTTACCTGCGGAACAGGTAGTTTTCAAGGTGATTCACGTTCAGAACAATTTCTACGGGTCGGTACCAGTTCAGTACCAAAGGGTGCCATTGGTGCCGTTGGTACAGCCACATCTGGAACCCACACCTTATATAACAACTGCGTATCTGTGGGTATATACCACGGTATCTTTAGTGACGAGATTTATTATGCTGGAGCCGCTGTTGAACGTGGCCGTCTAAATCTGAATCAGACCTATCCCACGACCACCAGTGATTACGTGAAAATATTCAGTCACTGGAATAACCTCATGGGTGATCCCTCAACTGAACTGTGGACAGGTGTCCCACAAAACATCCAATTGGATGCCGCTTCTCAAATTCCAGGTGATGCTCAATACCTGGATGTCATAGTTCTTGATGAAAACGACAATAGCCTTGAAGACGTCTGGGTTACTCTCACAGGAACCGGTGTGTTTGTCTCCGGTTATTCTGATGAGGATGGAATGCTGGTTCTTAATCTACCAGATATTTTACCAAGCAACATGACACTAACAGCCACAAAGCACAATTTCAAACCACGTCAGATTGACGTCGCTGTAGGTAATGACAATTTCGCTGTTTTGATTGATGCAGCCACCTTAAGTGAAACCGTTGGTAATAGTGATGGCATGCTCAATCCTGGTGAATCAGCTCAGTTTGATCTCACCTTTTCAAACCATTCTGCCACCACAATCTCAAATGTGACCGTAACGGTGGCTGGTGAAAATGCTCCTCCTGTCGATTATTTCTATGCAAGTCTGACTTCAGGTACCAGTGTGGTTCTGAATGATCAAACCTTTTCCCTGCCTGCTGACTATCCAGGTATGGGCAAATATGATGTCGCAATCCATGTGAATACTGAAGGTGCCTCATATACTGATCATAGAAGATTTGATGTCTATGCACCTTACATACAGGTCAATACGCTCGCTGAGCCAGGTTTGCCACCGTATTCATTTGATCCCGGTGAAGTCACAAATCTGGTCCTTCATGCTGAAAATATTGGAACCTTAGGCAGTAGCAATTTGACTGCTACTCTACATTCCTCAGATCCGAATCTCGAGCTTCTGGATTCAGTTGCAGTATTTACGGATGCTGAACCAGGTTCAACGACAAGCAACGCTGCTTCTACTTTTGAGATTAATATCAATACGCAGGTAACCGTGGGTGTCCAAATCCCTATCCAGGTGGAATTCACTGATGATAATGGATTTGTAGAAATGGTGTCGTTGCTGCTACCCATCGGAACCCCTGGCATGGACGATCCAACTGGTCCAGATGCTGGTGGTTATTTCTGTTACGATAGTGAGGATCTGGCCTACGCCCTGGCTCCCGATTATAATTGGATTGAAATCGTACCCGGAATGGGTTCATATACTGGAACTCTGGTTCCTCTTACTGACAATGGAAACAATCAGGAAGATATCGTTACCGTGAATCTTCCGTTTGATTTTGGCTTTTATGGAGAGGATTACAACCAGGTATCTATCTGTTCTAACGGATATATCGCCTTGGGTGCCAGTGAAGTGGCTCTCTTTAGAAATTATCCAATGCCTGGTCCTCTTGGACCCAACCCAATGATAGCAGCCTTCTGGGATGATCTGGTCATGGGCAGTGGTGATGTGTATACCTATGCCAATGTTGCAGAACATACATTCATTATTACCTATAATAATATGCAGAATGCCTTTAGTGGTGATCTTGAAAAGTTTCAGATCATCCTCTATGATGCCGATTATTACGGTAGCACGGATGGCAATGGTGATATCAAAATTCAATATCACACTTACAACAATAACAATGCTGGTTCCAGCTTTTCATCTTCCCACGGTCAATACTCCACAACGGGTCTAGAAGACCATACTGGTCAGCTGGGTATGCAGTACACATTTAATAATTTGTGGGCTGAGACAGCTCATGTGTTGACTGATGAATCCGCGCTATTTTTCACCACAAGAACAGATGCCATTCTGCCATGTCCAGGTTGGGGTAGAGGAGATATCAACAATGACGGATACCGCGGTGTCCAGGATCTGGTGATTCTTATCAATGTCATGCTTGGTGAAGGTGAATTCGGTGAATGTGAATTTTGGGCCGCTGATAAGTCCCTTGATTCATTGATTAGCATTAGTGATGTGGTTCTGCTAGTAGACGAAATCATGGGTGTTGGGCTGCCTCGCATAAGCCAATCTGAACCCAAAGCCAATTTCATTATTGAGGATGGAAGTCTCATCCTTCGTGCCTCAGAACCTGCTGAAGCTTTTAGCTTTACTCTGAAGTCCGCCACGCAGCCAAGCATCATGAATTATCCTGGTCTGACTATTACATCCAGGGAATTGGATGAGGGGCTCAAAGTACTGGGTTATTGGAGTGGTGATGCACCACTAGAGGTGGAGATATTAAAAACTCAAGATACTCAGTTTGAAATTTCTCATCCTCAGGTAGCTGGTGCTGCCGGTGTGATGATGAAATCAGGAACTACACTGATACCTGAAAGTTTTGAGATTACTTCGGTTTATCCAAACCCATTTAATCCAACAGTAAATATTAGTTACGATCTTCCTGTAGCAGAAGAGGTGTCTATCCGCATCTACAATGCTCTGGGACAGGAAGTTAATTACTCAACAAGTCAGCTTCAGGCTGGTCAACATGTCTTCACCTGGAATGGTGTAGATCAGCACAATCGTTT
>JGI26252J51714_1000524_pt1 | contig 21263 bp, 25 predicted proteins | sample SaaInlLV_10m_DNA_4_FD_51714 | JGI IMG/M metagenome (IMG submission 51714)
ACAACAAAAATAAAGGCAACAAAAAGCGCTTCACCTATCTCTCCCAAGTATTAGAAAGTCCATTATAAGTCATAAGAGCGTTTAAGACAAACGTCTAATGCATCTGGAATGCTATTTGCAAAATTCATGAAATTTTTGACTTTTCCANTGCACAAGCATCGTTAGAAAGAAATAACCCTTGTTTTAGGCATTAAAANAAGGGTTATTATTGATTTTTTGATAGCTATAAGTCTTTATTAGTAAGGTTTTTACAGTTGTTTCGATTATTTCCTAAATTTTTAAAAAGGATTGAAACNAGAATTACTGAACCACAATCACCATTGCTGGACGCACTAATCGACCGTTCAGCGTAAACCCAGTTTGGACAACTTCTAGGACAGAATTAGATTCTTTATCAGGCACAGGAACCATGGTAACTGCTTCGTGAAACTCTGGGTTGAACGCTTCGCCTTCGGGTCTGATGGCTTTCACGCCAAATTTTTCCATGGTTGAGAGGAAAACTTTATCCGTCATTTCAAGGCCTTCAATAATGTGTTCAATGGTGGCTTTTTCTTCGTTCGCGGTTTTTAAGCCCATGGTTAAAGAGTCTTTAACTTCCAACAGTGCTTTAACAAAACCATCGAGAGCAAACTTATGCGCATTTTCTAAATCTTTAGCGTTGCGACGCTTCAGGTTTTCCATTTCTGCTTGGGATCTGAGCAATTTATCCCAGTTGTCTTTAGCCGATTGTTGTGCCTGTTCTAGTTGAGACTGCAGATCATTCTCTTCAGTTTCTTTGGTTTTTTTCTTAATATTTTCGTCTTTAGGCTTTTTCGTGCTTTTGTCATTAGCTTTCTTTTTTGTCATTTTATTGTCCAACTCATGTATATTTATCAAGTGTTACTTTATATAGTGACTATTTTAAATAAATCAATAGTAAAAAACTAACTATGTTTAATACAATCGGCATCATTACTAAACCACAAGACAGTGTAAGTGACCACACAGCGAGAGAGCTCAGTGTTTTTCTTGAGAGCCAAGGTATTGGCGTGGTTACAGAGTCGGAGCAGATTGCTGAGCAAGCGGATTTAATCATTGTGGTGGGCGGAGATGGCACTTTGCTCAATACAGCGCGTTCTTATGTTGATAATAACATTCCAATTTTAGGTGTTAATTTAGGACGCCTTGGTTTTTTAGCTGACGCTTCAGTTGGGAGCATGCTTGAAGTGGTTGCCCAAGTACTGAAAGGTGAATTTACCAAAGAAGAGCGATGTTTGCTGTCTTGCCAAATTGAAGAAAATGGCAAGGTGTTGAAGCAGTTTTTAGCACTTAATGACGTGGTTATACACCGTAAAGAAACCCTAAAAATGATCGAATTTGATGTGTTCATTGATGATAAATTTGTGAACAATCAACGTGCAGATGGTTTGATTGTAACTACGCCAACGGGATCAACGGCTTATGCGTTATCAAGTGGTGGCCCGATTATGCATCCGGGTGTGAATGCTATTGGCTTGGTGTCAATTTGCCCACACACCATGAGCCATCGCCCGCTGTTAGTACCGGGTGGTAGCGAGGTGGTGGTTCGTGTGAAAGAATCTGAAGAAGGAGCAACGGTTAGTTTTGATGGTCAAACTTCAATTCCTATCATTGCAGACCAGGATATCCGTGTGCGTCAACACGGCAGTTTTATTCATTTGTTGCACCCAAAGGATTATGATTATTTTGACATCATTCGTTCTAAACTGCACTGGGGCGGAAAACTGTCCTAAACAAAGATGTTAGCTCAATTATCGGTTAAAAATTTAGCGGTTGTTGAACATCTAGATTTGTCGTTTGATAAGGGCATGAGCGTGGTAACCGGTGAAACCGGTGCAGGAAAATCTATTTTGTTGCAAGCGCTCAATCTTGCCTTGGGCGGACGTGGAGATTCTTCTTTAGTGCGTCATGGCAAGGACAAGGCCGAAGTCAGTGCATCGTTTGATGTGATGCAGCATAAAAAAATTCAAAACTACCTTAAAGAGCAGTCGTTAGAAGACGACGGTGAATGCATTTTGCGCCGAATCATTAGCAGTGATGGTCGTTCAAAAGCATTTGTTAATGGGGTCAGCGTGCCATTATCCATCGTAAAAAGTGTGGGCGAATTGTTGATTGATATGCATGGTCAAAATGAACACCAGCTATTGCTTAGGAATGACCAGCAAAGGCAACTTTTAGATGCGTATGCCAACACCGGCGAGCTTTGTGCTCAGCTTAATAAGGTGGTTGCTCAACACAAAAAAATTACCACACAAATCGATGAGTTGACCAGCCACCAAGATGCTAGACTTCAACAGCAAGAATTGTTAGGTCATCAGCTAAAAGAGTTGGAAGATGCTGCACTGTCTGAAGACGAACTCAACAGTATTGAATCGGATTTTAAAACCAGTGCCAACGCTGCAACCTTGATCGAAAAAACATCGTCCATCTTGAGTCGACTTGAGAGCGATACGGGTGTTAACACCCAGTTATTAAATCTTAATCATGAGCTGTCTCAAGCACAGGAAATGGATGATAAGCTGTCTCAGGCAGTAGAATTGTTATCAAGTGCGCAGGTTCAAGCCCAAGAAGGGGTTTATGAATTAACGCATTATCTGAGTGGATTGTCGGTCGATGAACAAAGTGCGAGCGAATTAGAGGACAGACTAAGTGAATTTCATGATTTATCCAGAAAGCACAATTGCCAAATCCCTGAGCTTTTAAAGGTTCAAGAAAAGATACAGGCGCAATTGGATGAGATTGGTGGTGGAGCCAGCTCACTTGATGCACTAAACACTGAGCGGTCTGAATTAAAAGATAATTATCAGAAAACTGCACAAAGACTCACCAAAGCAAGAGCTTATGGAGCTAAAGAGTTGTCTGATTTGGTAACCCAATCAATGCAGGTGTTGGGCATGCCCGGCAGTGAATTTATGGTTGGTTTAGTGCCTAAGACTGAAGGCGTGCAGTTGAACGGCGCTGAAACGGTGGACTTTTTGGTTAAAACCAACATGGGGCAAGATTTTAAAGCACTTAAAAAAGTGGCCTCTGGTGGTGAGTTATCGCGTATTTCGTTAGCGATTTCAGTAGTGAGTAGCGATAGTGAATACACACCAACGCTAATTTTTGACGAAGTGGATGTTGGTATTAGTGGTGCCGTGGCAGAGGTGGTTGGACAGAAGCTCAAAGAGTTGTCGCGTCACTATCAAGTGGTCTGCATCACTCATTTAGCACAAGTGGCTTCTTTCGGTCATCAGCATCTAAGAGTGAGTAAGACACAAAAAGAAGCGGGCGCAAAAACCACAGTAGAGAGGCTGTCGGATGTGGACAGAGTATCTGAGGTGGCACGAATCTTAAGTGGCACCACCGTGAGTGACAAAGCACGTAAGGCGGCAGCAGAAATGATTACAAAAAGTTCGAACTAAAACACCATTTTGCTTATTGTGATTTTGCTTTTAAGCGTTCAATGCCCAACATTTTAAAAATATATTTTTGATAAGCCGGCTCAGAATTTCCTGTTTTCATGTTACGAATAAAGAACTTTTCAAATGCAATTTTGGCCAGATGCATCATTTTGCCTTTTTTCGCCCAAGTGACATTTCTTGGTGGGATTTGAGGCATGGCGACGAACGCGGCACCGGTATCGCCCATATCAGCAATGCAAACTGCGTTCCAAGTAGGGATGTTAGATGGCTTTCGGCCGGCAATCATGTCTTCAATGTTATGCACAACGGCGGTTACCATGGACTCAATCATGTAGCCGGTTTTTGGTGTGCCGCACATAACCGGTGTTGGCTCAACCGGTGGAATGGCAATATTCACACCGAGTGAAAAGATGTTTTCTTTCACAGGAGATTGTTGGTAGTCGTTAATCATTACAAAACCACGAGGATTAACATAGCCAGCATCAACATCGGCTAGTTTGGCGACAGTGTCCACCCCTTTAAAGGCAGGCAGGAACATAGTGTGTTTGGTTTCAACCTCATGAGTCTTGATAGTTTTGCCTTCGTCATCTACTTGATCAACGGTGACTTTATCAGATGCAATGGAGGCAACTTTGGCGTTGGTAATCCACTTGATGTGTCGTTGTCTAAATTCTGATTCTAACAAGCCTTTTGAATCGCCAACACCACCTAATCCTAAGTGACCAATGTAGGGTTCGGCTGTTACAAACGTCATTGGGCATTTATCACGAATGCCACGCTTTTTTAGATCGGTGTCCATAATGCAGGCAAACTCGTATGCTGGCCCAAAACAGGAAGCACCTTGTACAGCGCCTACAACAATGGGACCTCCATCGTTGTCACAAAAGTCTTCCCACTTTTGGCGTGCTACCTCGGCGTGAGCCGTGGTACAAATTGAAACACTGTGGCCATCTGGCCCCAAGCCATCCACCTCATCAAACGCTAGTTTCGGGCCAGTGGCCAAGACTAAGTAATCATAATCCACCACTTGATCACCAACCATGACTTGATTGTTGTCTGGTTTGATTTCGGTGGCTTCACCCACAATTAAACTGATGTCTTTACGTTTAAGATGTGGTTCTAGTTCAAAACTAATATCATCCTCAGAGCGCCAACCCACTGCTAACCATGGATTTGAAGGGATAAAATTAAAATTAGGATTGTTGGAAATAACGGTAACTTTGTGACCTTTTCCTAATGTTTTTTTAATGTCGTAGGCAAAAGGCAATCCGCCTGTGCTTGCACCAATAACAACGATGTGCGCCATGTGTGTTCTCCTTAGTTTTGTGTGTCAATCTTTTAACAGTACTTCATTTAAAACATCTGCACCTTGACTTGGGTCAAGGTTTTGATTGTAAATAAAAGCCCGATTTGCTCTTGTTCTAAAGCACGTGATTATTGAGTAGACTTGCCTGTGTGTCAAATGTATCAGAATATCATGACATGTTAATAGACGTATTTTTACCTAAAAGAGCTTTGTTTTTTGATTAATCAGGCGGTATAATTCACAATTTTGTGGGTTTGTGATATTGGGGTTTTGGCGATGAAAAGTAAGCTGCCAAAGATTCAATTAACCATCATATTAATGAGCATTGCTTATTTTTCCACATTAGGCGCAGGACTTTCTGCAGTCTATGGGGGAGTGATTAGCTTAGTGAATACGTGGTTGGTTGATCGACATACAAGTAAACAAAAGATAATGACAATGAGCGTCCAAGCAAGTATTGGAATGATGGCATACAGTGTGATAATGCGTATGGCAATGGTAGTTGGTTTAACTTTAGTGGGATATTTTTACCTAGCGTTAAATTCAGAAGCACTCATTATTGGTTTAATTTTAGGATTGATTGGTTTTTTAATGGATAAGGTTTTACAAAGGTAATGGCATCAGGAAACGAGCTTATCGCTTCAGGCGATTACATTAAGCACCATTTACAAAACTTGACCTATGGTCAAAACCCAGACACTGGTATTTGGGAATTGGCACATACTGCGCAAGAAGCTAAAGACATGGGCTTCATGGCGGTGCATTTAGACACACTTGGGGTTTCGTTCATATTGGGCTCACTTTTCTTATTGTTTTTTTATCGCATTGGCAAGAAGATGACTACTGACACCCCTTCTGGCGCTCAAAACTTTATTGAAAGTATTATTGAGTTTATTGATGAAAATGTTCGTGGTTCATTTAACGGCAAAAATCCAATGGTTGCACCGTTGGCACTCACCACCTTTATTTGGATTGTGTTAATGAACACCATGGATCTAGTGCCGGTTGATTGGTTGCCATATCTTGCGCAACAGGTTGGTGTATTCTTTGGTGCAGACCCACACCATGTGTTCTTTAAAGTGGTGCCAACCACTGATCCGAATGCCACCTTTGGCATGTCGATTGGTATATTTATTCTTATTCTTTATTACAGCATTAAGGAAAAAGGCGCGGGTGGTTTTGCAGGAGAACTGTTGTTCCATCCGTTTGGCAAAATGATGTTGCCGTTTAATTTATTCTTAGAAGGGGTTAACTTAATTGCTAAGCCGGTTTCGTTAGCCTTGCGTTTATTTGGTAACATGTATGCAGGAGAGATGATTTTTATTCTAATTGCATTATTGCCGTTTTGGATTCAGTGGAGTTTATCGTTGCCATGGGCGATTTTCCACATCTTAATTGTATTACTACAAGCCTTTATCTTTATGACTTTGGTAATTGTGTATATGGACATGGCTCATCAGAAAGAAGAGCATTAATTTTTTTATAAATAGGAGTAAGAAATGACAGAAGTACAAGCAACATTATTTTTAGCAGGTTCAATCTTAATGGGTTTAGGCGCATTAGGTGCGGCGGTTGGTATTGGCATCTTGGGAGCAAGATTCTTAGAAGGTGCGGCGCGTCAGCCAGAGCTTATTCCAATGCTTAGAACACAAATGTTTATCGTGATGGGTCTAGTAGATGCGGTACCAATGATTGCGGTAGGTATCTCAATGTACATCATATTTGCGGTTGCCGGTTAAATACTTTTTTACTTAAAAGCACAGGTTTAAGCTATGAATATTAATTTGACGATGATTGGCCAATTAATCATGTTTGCTATGTTTACATGGTTCTGCATGAAATTTATTTGGCCCCCAATTGTTGCAGCAATGGATGAGCGCAAAAAACGCATTGAGAGCAGTTTGATTGCTGCTGAGCGTGGACTTTCAGAGCAAAAAGAAGCCGAACAGAAGGCTCAAGAAGTGCTAAATCAATCAAAAGATCAGGCTGCTGAAATCATTGCTAATGCAGGTAGACAAGCAGCAAGCATGGTTGAAGATGCTAAAGACGTTGCTTCACAGGAGGCGGATCGCATTAAAACTAGCGCACAGTCAGAGATTGAACAAGAGGCTATGCGTGCTCGTAATGAGTTAAAAGACCAGGTATCTGACCTAGTGATGCAAGGAGTGAGCTCAGTACTGTCCAAGGAAGTTGATGCTAAAGCACATAAAGGCATGTTGAGCAAGTTATCACAATCGTTATAGGATGTATTAATGGAATTCATTACTGTCTCTAAGCCCTATGCCAATGCAATTTTTGAAATTGCTGAGCAAAATAAGTCGCATTCAGACTGGAAGGCTGTTTTAGAGGCTGGCGCACAATTAGCAAATGATGAAACCATGCAGGCGTTTATTGACTCNCCAAGTGCAACTAAGACTAANAAGGCTGATGCCATTACTGGGTTAATGAAGTCAATTGTAGGCAGAGCNCTGAGCGCAGAAGAGGNGGCGTTTGTTGGTTTGGTGTTAGACAATGGGCGCATGAGTGCNCTGCCTAGTATTTTAGAATTGTTTGANACAANAGTGAATTTAAGCAGTGATGCCAAAGCGTTTCATGTGGTTAGCGCGTACANGTTGAGCGCCACTGAGAAGAAAAAAATTGTCAGTGATTTGTCTGANAGATATAAGGCAACAGTGAGTATCGACACCGAAATAGATGAAAGCCTAGTCGGTGGCGTGGTGATTAAAGAAGGTGACAAAGTGATTGACTTGTCGATTAAGGCTCGAGTAGATGAGCTGGGTTTACGTTTGTCAATCAATTAATTTATTTTATTAAGAGGAAGGGTTATGCAATTAAACGCAAGCGAGATTAGTGATTTAATTAAAAAACAAATAGAAGGTTTTGATTTTGCAGCTGAAGCACGTACAGAAGGTACGGTGATCAGCGTTAGTGATGGTATTGTGCGTATTCATGGTTTGGCTGATGTGCAATTTGGTGAGATGCTTGAATTCCCAGACAATACGTTTGGCATGGCACTAAACCTAGAACAAGATTCTGTTGGTGCAGTTGTGTTGGGTAATTATTTACACCTTTCAGAAGGTGACACGGTTAAGTGTACCAATCGTTTGGTAGAAGTACCTGTGGGTGAGGCGATGTTGGGTCGTGTGGTTAATCCATTAGGTCAACCGATCGATGGCAAAGGCGCCATTGACAACCAGAGTTCATTGCCTTTAGAGATTATGGCACCGGGCGTGATTGATCGTAAATCAGTTGATGAGCCAATTCAAACCGGTATTAAAGCGATTGATGCGATGGTTCCAGTGGGACGTGGTCAGCGTGAATTAATCATTGGCGATCGTCAAACGGGCAAGACAGCCGTTGCGATAGATGCCATTATCAATCAAAAAGATTCAGGCGTTAAGTGCGTGTACGTGGCAATTGGCCAAAAAGACTCATCAGTAGCAGCTGTTGTGCGTAAATTAGAAGAGCACGGTGCATTAGAAAACACCATTATTGTTAATGCAGGTGCGGCGTCAAGCCCGTCACTGCAATACATTGCACCTTATGCAGGCTGTGCCATGGCAGAGTATTTCCGTGATCGTGGCGAAGATGCACTGATCGTGTACGACGATTTAACCAAGCAAGCTTGGGCTTATCGTGAAGTCTCGTTATTGTTAAAGCGACCACCAGGACGTGAAGCGTATCCGGGCGATGTATTTTATTTACATTCACGCCTGCTTGAGCGTGCATCACGTGTAAACGCTGAGTATGTAGAACAAATGACCAATGGTGAAGTTAAAGGAAAAACGGGTTCGTTAACTGCATTACCAATTATTGAAACTCAAGGTGGTGACGTATCAGCATTCGTACCAACCAACGTAATCTCAATTACAGATGGCCAGATCTTCCTAGAAACTGATTTATTTAATTCAGGCATTCGTCCAGCGATTAATGCAGGTCTATCAGTATCTCGAGTAGGTGGTGCAGCACAAACAAACATTATTAAGAAGCTTGGTGGCGGTATTCGTCTTGATCTAGCTCAGTACCGTGAATTGGCAGCATTTGCGCAATTTGCCTCAGATCTTGATGCTGAAACAAAAGCGCAAATTGATCGTGGTCAGCGTGTGACTGAATTGATGAAGCAAAATCAATACGCACCATTATCGGTCGCAGAAATGGCAACTTCTTTGTTTGCTGCTAACTCTGGATCGTTGGATGACATTGATGCTAATAAAGTGGTTGATTTTGAAGCAGCTTTGTTGACTTACATGAATGCCAATCAAGCGCCATTGATTAAAAAAATTAATGAAACAGGCGATTACAACGACGACATTGCGTCCGAACTGCAAGCCGCGATTGATGACTTTAAGGCAAACCACACTTGGTAATTAGATAATATGGCAGCTGGCAAGGAAATTAGAACTCAGATCGCGAGTATTAAAAATACTCAAAAGATCACGTCGGCCATGGAAATGGTTGCCGCTTCTAAGATGAAAAAAGCACAAGACAGAATGCTGGCTTCACGCCCTTATTCTGAGAAGATTGCTAGAGTGATTGGGCATTTAGCATATGCACATTCAGAGTTTGAGCATCCTTACATGAAAGAAGTTGGCGAGCTTAAACGTATTGGAATTATTATTATTTCAAGTGATCGAGGCCTGTGTGGNGGTTTAAATACCAATTTATTCAGAAGCTTATTAAAACAAATTTCTGAGTATCAAGCCAAAAATATTGAAATTGATATTTGCACCATTGGTAAAAAATCCACGGCATTTTTTAAAAATTCTGGTTTAAACATTAAGTCGGTGTTGACTGATTTGGGTGATGCACCACACTTTGACGACTTATTAGGCACGGTTAAGGTTATGCTCGATGCTTATGATGAAGGTGAAATTCAGCAATTATCAGTGGCTTATAATCGATTTGAAAACACCATGACTCAAGTGCCAACGGTAACACAGATAGTGCCAATGGTAGCGAGTGAAGTAGATGGCATGGATCATCATTGGGATTATATTTATGAGCCAGATGCTGAAGAGGCATTAGGGGCATTGTTAGTGCGTTATATTGAGGCCTTGGTTTATCAAGGTTTGGTTGAGAATATTGCTTGTGAGCAATCATCGCGCATGATTGCGATGAAGAGTGCAACGGACAATGCAGGCGATATGGTTAAAGATTTAGAGTTAGTTTACAACAAGGCAAGACAAGCGGCAATTACTCAAGAAATTTCTGAGATTGTTAGTGGTGCTGCTGCCGTTTAAGGTTTTTAAGAAGGAAAATAAAAATGAGTACAGGAAAAATTATACAAATTATTGGCGCGGTTATCGATGTTGAATTTTCAGCAGACAGTATTCCAAATATTTACAACGCTTTAACGGTTACTGAAACAAACTTAACCTTAGAGGTTCAGCAGCAGCTTGGTGATAACGTTGTTCGTGCGATTGCCATGGGCAGCTCAGAAGGCTTAAAAAGAGGTTTAGAGGTTACTGATAATGGTTCGGCTATTAAAGTACCGGTGGGCACTAAGACTTTAGGGCGTATTATGAATGTATTGGGGGAGCCGATTGATAATGCTGGAGACATTGATCCTGAAGCTGAATGGGAGATTCATCGCTCTGCACCACCTTACGATGAATTGGCACCGGCAGCAGAATTATTAGAAACGGGTATTAAGGTAATTGATTTGGTTTGTCCATTCGCCAAGGGCGGCAAGGTTGGTTTGTTCGGTGGTGCTGGTGTAGGCAAGACAGTCAACATGATGGAGTTGATTCGTAATATTGCGATTGAGCATTCAGGATACTCGGTATTTGCAGGCGTGGGTGAGCGTACTCGTGAAGGTAATGATTTCTACCACGAGATGAAAGAATCAAACGTACTTGATAAAGTATCTCTTGTTTATGGCCAAATGAATGAGCCACCGGGAAACAGGCTACGTGTTGCTTTAACAGGCTTAACAATGGCTGAATACTTCCGTGACGAAGGCCGTGATGTATTATTATTCATTGATAACATCTATCGTTACACGCTTGCAGGTACTGAAGTATCAGCCCTATTAGGGCGTATGCCTTCTGCGGTAGGTTACCAGCCGAACACTAGCCTCAGAAATGGGTGCATTGCAAGAGCGTATTACTTCAACGAAGAAAGGATCAATTACTTCAATTCAAGCGGTATACGTACCGGCAGATGATTTAACCGACCCATCTCCTGCAACAACATTTGCCCACTTGGATGCAACCGTGGTGTTATCGCGTCAAGTGGCAGAATTGGGTATTTATCCTGCGGTAGATCCGTTGGACTCTACTTCGCGTCAACTGGATCCACTCATTGTGGGTGAAGAGCACTATAACGTAGCTCGTGGCGTTCAGGGCGTATTGCAACGCTATAAAGAATTAAAAGACATTATTGCGATTTTAGGCATGGATGAATTGAGTGAAGAAGACAAGCAGTCAGTGTCTCGTGCTCGTAAAATTCAACGTTTCTTATCTCAGCCGTTCTTTGTGGCAGAGGTGTTTACGGGTGCACCAGGTAAGTACGTTTCTCTTAAAGACACTATTTCCGGCTTTAAAGCTATTCTTGATGGTGAATTGGACGACCTTCCAGAGCAGGCTTTCTACATGACTGGTTCTATTGATGAGGTTCGTGAAAAAGCTTCGGAGAGTGCATAAATGCCAACCATTCACGTTGATGTAGTTAGCGCAACAGAGTCGCTTTACTCCGGTGAAGCAAATTGCGTGTTTGCTCCTGCATCAACGGGTGAATTGGGTATCTACCCAAAACACGTTGCCTTGTTGTCGACTTTAAAGCCGGGTGAAGTTCGGGTTGAAACTTCAAGTGGTATTGAGTCTATTTACGTATCTGGTGGTATTGTTGAAGTGCAGCCCGATGTAGTGACAATTTTTTCGGACACGGCAATTAGAGCGCATGATTTAGATGAGTCTAAAGCTATAGAGGCCAAACAACGTGCGGAAGAAGCTATGGCTGACACCGACAACGGCTATGATATTGTGTCAACTCAGGCGACGTTAGCTGAAGCCATGGCGCAGTTGCAAATGATTTCAAAGATAAAAGGAAAGAAACTCTAGCTATTTAAACATGTCTTTTGGTGCACCATCGGTGCATTTTTTGCAATGCAACCGCGATCCAATATTAGACACTCTACCTGATTTCTTGATAACCCAAGGCCTAATGATCCAAGGTGGATCGTGCCTAACGTGCTGAAAGTGACCACACTCTAATTCAGCCACCCAGTCGGCTAAGTCGTCTTGATGAAAGCCAATAATTGCACGTTTTACGGACGTGGATAAAACATCCTTAAAGTTTACAATTTTTCCTTTATGAATTTTGATGCCTTCTTTTTGAAGACGCCTTCTTTTGATTTTTATATCTTGTGCAAAGCCGCCTAATTCACCCGTGGACTTAACCACTCTATGGCATGGCACTTCAGGCGCAAAAGGATTTTTATTCATTGCACTTCCAACGGCCCGATGTGCGTTGGGATGGCCGATTAGTTTTGCCAGTCCAGCGTAAGTAATCACACTACCTGAGTGAACATCGCGTTTAAGAGTTTCGTAACACTTTTTTTGGAAAGGCGTCACTCTAGGTAGGGGTTCATCGCTCCGTCAAATTTGTCTTGCGCCTTAAGAATGAAATCACAAACCTCTCTAACGGCACCGTGTCCACCGATTTTATCCGTTACTATGCAGGATTTCTCTTTCACCAATTCGTGTGCATTGGATACAGCAATTGGCAAGCCAACTTTAGTCATTACTGGTAGGTCAATCACATCATCACCCATATAGGCCACTTGTTCAGCATTAAGACTTAACTTGTCTAGCAGGTCATTGAAAGCTACAACTTTGTCTTCTTGGCCTTGATAAAAGTGTTCAATGCCCAGGTTTTTCATTCGATGTTCGACGGTGGTTGATTGGCGTGCGGTAATAATGGCGGGTTCGATGCCATTGTCTTTTAGAATTTTGATGCCTAAGCCATCCAAAGAATTAAATCGTTTAAACTCTTGCCCATCATCAGAAAAATACAGACCGCCGTCAGTTAAAACGCCGTCCACATCAAAAATAATTAATTTGATCTCTTTGGCTCTCAGGTAAGATTTATTCAGTAATTTCATTTATTTTGCTCCATTCAAACTTATCTCCAGGGTCAGTTTTACGGCCCGGTGAAACGTCACTATGACCAACAATATCTTTAATTGGATAACTTGATTTAAGCGTCTTTAATGTTTTATTTAATGATTGGTATTGTACCGATTCGTAGGGAGTATTGTCATCCCCTTCAAGCTCAATGCCAATGGAAAAATCATTGCAATTATTTTTACCATTAAAACTGGATTTTCCTGCATGCCAAGCGCGTTTATCAAACGGCACGAATTGGATAATGGAGCCATCACGCCTAATCAATAAATGCGCTGATACTTGTAAGTCTTTAATGGTCTTAAAGTAAGGATGGGCAAAAAAATCCAGCTGGTTGGTGAAAAACTGTTCAATGTAATTATTATCAAACTCTCCCGGTGGCAAAGATATGCTGTGAATGACCACCATAGAAATGCCAACACCCCGTTCGTTATGATTGTCCGATGGAGATTGTTTGGCCGAACTAAGCAGGTGATTATGAATCATAGGCAGATTATAACCCTAATCGATTCGGTTGAAGTAGCGCCCTCTGAGTAATAGTCTTGGATTGTTTGGATCATCGTTAAAATCGCTGCGTTTATGCAACACGTTATTACAAAGCATGCCCTGGCCTGAATGCATTAGATGTTTAAAATGATAATCAGTGTGCTTACTCAACAGTTCATCTAGGTGTTCAATGGCTTGATTTACTTCAATGGAATCTAAAAATTCAATGTTTTTTTTGCGTTGCGTGTAACGCATGTAAAGCGCCCCACTGGCCTCATCGATAAAAAAGACAGGACCAGTTGAAGTTGTTCGTCTGACCTTGCCATTGACTTTATGCTCAGGGATGGTCATGGCATTTGGATGAATAAGGGCCTTAGCAACGTCTGGGTTATCTTCACGCAACAAGAGATAAACCATTTGTGGGTCAATCCATTCGTTAGTCCCGCCTTCTAAGGCTGGTCGTACACAAAACAAAGAAAATGCCCTAATGCGCTGTTCTATCGCATTGTAATAGCCGTCCGTGTGCCAACCTATGGCTTTGTTAGTATAAGGTATAAACTCACTTTGGTTTTTGTTGGTACTTTGGGTGATGTGCGCCAACCCTCGATCTTGCACGTACAAGTGTCGATCAAAATCTTTCAGCCCAAACTGGGCGTTCATGTTGATAATGGCATCAGCATAATCAGTTTGTTCTAAAACATGAAAAAGTGCAAAATTTCCCTGCTGACACAAGGAAACAACTTTATTTTTTTCGGAGTCTCTTAACTCAAAAGGGTTTTCAATTTCAACAAGATAGTCTTCCAGTTTAGTGGAGGTATTGGCTAATTTATCGTCTCGCCAATGTTGGTAGTTGTCGCTTTTGGTGAGAACATTAGCCATTAATGCGTTTATTGATCACCCATTGTTGAGTAATGGATAAGATGTTATTAACCACCCAGTAAAGTACAAGTCCTGATGGGAACCACAGGAAGAAAATAGTAAACACAAATGGCAACGACATCATGATTTTTGCTTGCATAGGATCGGGTGGCGGCGGGTTGAGTTTTTGTTGAACAAACATAGACACGCCCATGATGATTGGCAATATGTAGTAAGGGTCTTGCGCAGATAAATCGGCTAAATACCAAAACGGTGTTTGGCGCAGTTCAACCATTTCTAGCAGTACCCAGTAAAGAGAAATAAACACAGGGATTTGAACCAAGATAGGCAAGCAACCGGAAGCAGGATTGATTTTTTCTTTCTTGTACAACTCCATGGTTTTTTGGCCAAGCTTTTGCTTATCATCGCCGTAGGTTTCTTTTAGCTTTGTTAATCTTGGAGAGAGTTTTCTCATGCCTGCCATTGAGCGGTAAGATTTTTCACTCAGCTTGTAAAAAGCAAGTTTGATTAAAATCGTTAGAATGATGATTGACCAGCCCCAAGAGTTAACAATGGAATAGATCCAGTGCATCAGTTCAGACAAAGGCTTAGCGATGATGAATAGCACGCCATAATCTACTGTTTTGTCTAACCCTGGTGCGACGCTATCAATACGAGCTTGCTCTTTAGGGCCTATGTAAAGGTCACTTCCAGGCAGTACAGTAGTAGCGCCAGGAACAATTGATACGTTTGGATTAACCACGGTTAATAAGTAGTTGTTGTTGCGAGCGCTGGATGAATAACTGTGTGTGTTATCCGAATCAGGAATCCAAGCGGCAAAGAAGTAGTGTTGAATCATTGCTGTCCAGCCACCTTTAGAGGTTGTTTTTGGTTCTGAGCTGAAATCGTCAAATTCGATTTTTTCATACACGTCCTGATCATCAAATTTGGCACCACCGGTAAAAGTTGGCATCATCATGTTGGACTCATCAAGCGCGTTACGAACAAGCTGTGTGTAACTACTCAAGGTTAGTTCTTTGTTGGAATTGTTGGTTACAACGTAGTCAACCGTAATAACGTAACTGCCCCTTTTAAAATGGAAGTTTTTTACCACTTCAATACCGTTATCACTCTTCCATTTGAAAGGTACCGTTAGGGTTTCACCGTTTAATTGATAGTTGTTGTTGCTTGAAGTAAAAATTGAGTGATGCGTTGGCATTTGCTCTTGTGGTAACAAACCGCTTTGAGCCTGGAACAATCCACCTGCTTTATTACTGAGTAATTGAAACTTCTTAATGCCATCCAGCTCCTCTGGATAGGCGTTAAGAAGTGCATTTTGTACAGTGCCGCCTTTGTGGCTAATTTCTACCGTTAGCAGATCAGTACTAACGGTAGTGTGTGGATGTTGTTGTATAGCAGCAATTGGTAAGTCGACACGGGCTTTAGTATGGGTAATGCTTGGCACATCTTGATCTTGAGTTGGCGTCTGAGATTGGGTCTGTACGGGTGTTGGCGTGTCGAATTCAATGGTTTTTGTTTGTCTAACCAAATTACCATTGGTGTCAACCGTGTGGGTAATTTCCCATTTATCCCACAGCAAGAAAATACTTAAAAAGATTGCAACAATGAGAAAGAATTTTTGATTGTCCATAATGGTATAGTTTGTTGGTTAATGTGAATGTTTTTTAGGCACGGGATCAAATCCGCCATCGTGCCAAGGATGACATTTTCCAATGCGTTTAATGCTGAGGTTTAGGCCTTTAAAGAATCCATGCTCTTTAACAGCATCATAGGAATATTGCGAACAAGTCGGGTCGAAGCGGCAATTAGAGCCCAAAATCGGGCTAATGAACAGTTGGTAAAACTTAATTGGAATGAGTAATAAGTAGCGCATTAAACTTTTGTTACTTTTTTAAATAAATCAATGAGCTCATTGGATAAAATAAAGTTTTTAGCCGGTCTGGATTTTCTTGCCATTACTACAAAGTCCCAGTTTTTTAAATTATTTTTCTCGCACCTAAAGGTTTCTCTTGCTATTCTTTTGAATCGATTTCTATCAACGGCTAAACGATGCACTTTTTTTGAAATTGCCAGCCCCAAACGTGGATTGGATTTTTTAATGGGTTTTGCAATCACTTGCCAGTAACTTCCTTTAGCAAGTTTTCCGCCTTTAAAAATATGAGCGTATTCACGAGCTTTAAGGATTCTGGCTTCACGCGTCAGCCGTAGAGACACTTAAGGTTTAAGCCGCTAAGCGTTTACGCCCCTTTCTTCTGCGTGCGTTAATAACAGCGCGACCCGCTTTNGTGCTCATTCTTGATCTGAAACCGTGCTTACGCTTACGCTTGATAACACTCGGTTGAAAGGTTCTTTTCTGCTTCATAATGAATATCGTTCAATAAAATCTTGCAATTTTACCATAAGTCACAATAAGCCTTGCAAATAACTGACATAATAGTCACCAATTTTTACTGAGCAAGTTTTGATGGATTTAATTTATTGGTTATTATTGCTAAAAGCCCCACACGTAGGGGTTCGTACTTTTTATAAAGCGTTGAAACACTTTGAAACGCCCGAACAGGTATTTTTAGCTTCAAAGTCTGAGCGTAAAGAGTGTGGATTATTTAGGCAAGCAGCGCTTGACTATTTAGAGAATCAAGATCACTCGGTGGTGCAAGCTGATTTAGATTGGGTTAAGTCAGACGACTGTCACATCGTTACCTTGATTGATGAAAGTTATCCCAAGCAGCTCAAAACCATTTCCGATCCACCACCCTTGCTTTATATTAGAGGAAGCGTTGAGTGCTTATCTAAAACACAGTTCGCCATTGTGGGCAGTCGCAACCCGACACCAGGCGGAAAGCAGAATGCTTATCAATTTTCACAAGAGTTATCCAGGGCGGGGATGATTATTACTTCGGGTATGGCCAGTGGCATTGATGCACAGGCACATATTGGCGCTTTGGAAGTGGATTGCCCGACCATTGCGGTGTGTGGCACAGGGTTGGATCGAATCTACCCAGCCAAACATAAGTCTTTAGCGCATCAAATATCACTCAAGGGCGCTTTGGTTTCAGAATTTTGTATTGGAACATCCCCAATTGCTAATAATTTTCCTAGACGCAACCGCATTATTAGCGGCCTGAGTTTGGGTACACTGGTGGTGGAGGCCAGCATCAAAAGTGGCACCATGATTACGGCTAAGTTGGCGGCTGATCAAGGCAGGGAAGTGTTTGCCATTCCCAGTTCAATTCACAACCCTTTGTCTCAAGGTTGCCACCAGCTCATCAAGCAAGGAGCTAAATTAGTAGACACGATTAATGATATTATTGAGGAGCTACCAATTGATTTAAAAAGCTCAACTAAACCACTTAATGTGTCTAATTGTACAAATAGTGTGGACAAGACACCCTTTGTGCTATTAAAATACTTAAGTTATGAGGCCATGACGATTGATAAAATGGTTGAAAAAAGCGGGTTAAGCCCCCAAGTAATTACTCAAGAGCTACTTTTGCTTGAGCTTGAAAATAGGGTTGAAAAGGCTAGCGGGTCTGCTTATGCGTTAACTAAATAAGGTTTCTATGACAAATAATATTCTTGATGTTCTGACTTATATGTTTGACTACCTTTTTGAAGAGGCTGAGCAAGACTCGTCTCATGAAATTGATGATATGGAGTTAAAAGCGCACCTTTCCGATGCTGGGTTTGACACTAATCGTATTGATAAAGCGCTAAGCTGGCTTGAGAACATCGCCACTTTGCAAGACGGCCGTATTAAGCCATTTTCAACTAATCATGGCGGTATGCGTATTTACAGTGATGCGGAAAAATTAAAATTAGATGCAAAATCGCGTGGTTTTTTATTATTCATGGAAAACATGGGTCAGCTGGATGCAAATCAGCGTGAAATGATCATTGATCAAATTATGTCGTTGGGTGATTCTAGCCTGTCTTTAGATGATTTAAAATGGGTAGTGATGATGGTGCTAGGCAATAGCATTGATGAAGATGTTTCAGCGCAATGGTTAGAATCCATTGTATTTCTTGATGATAATCACACGCTTCAATAATGGCAAAAAACCTTGTCATTGTTGAGTCCCCTGCAAAAGCCAAAACAATTGAAAAATTTCTAGGCAAAGACTACCAAGTTAAGTCTAGTATTGGTCATATCCGCGACATGGCCAAGAAAAATGGCATTGAAATTGAGAACAATTTCAAGCCTAATTATGAAATCAGCGCCGATAAGAAAAAAGTTGTAGCCGATCTTCGAAAAGCAGTCAAAAAATCTGAGCAAGTCTATCTCGCGACTGATGAGGACCGTGAGGGAGAAGCGATCGCCTGGCATTTATTAGAAGCCTTAGACCTGCCAAAAGACACCCCAAGAATTGTTTTTCATGAAATCACCAAGGGGGCAATTACAAAAGCAATCCAAGAGCCAAGAACGGTAAACTTTGATGTTGTTGATGCACAACAAGCCAGACGTGTTATTGATCGTTTGGTGGGTTTTGAAATCTCGGGCGTTCTATGGAAAAAAGTTTCAGGCGCAAAGTCAGCTGGTAGGGTGCAATCCCCAGTGGTACGTTTAGTGGTTGAAAGAGAAAGAGAAATCAATGACCATACGGCAAAAAGCATGTTTAAAATTAAAGCTGATTTGGTAAATGACGCAGGTGAATTAATTGAAGCAAAACTTGATAAAGATTTTGCTACAAAAGACGAAGCACTTGAATTTACCAACGCATTACTAGAGGCAAAACTCAACGTTAATAGTACTGAGAAAAAACCTTCTAAGCGTTCTCCAAAAGCACCATTCATCACTTCAACTTTGCAGCAAGAAGCATCGCAAAAACTTGGTTTTTCAGTTAAACAAACCATGACTTTAGCGCAAAACTTGTATCGAGAAGGTGCAATTACTTACATGAGAACTGACTCCTTCACATTGTCTGAAGAGGCGATTGCAGCAGCCCAAAAGGAAATCACGTCTAAGTATGGTGCTGAGTATCATCAAGCGAGACGTCATAAAACCAAAGACGCAGGCGCACAAGAAGCGCACGAGGCGATTCGCCCAACCGATTTAACCAAGCCAAGTATTCCTGGCGTTGAAGATCAGGTGGCCAAACTTTATGCACTGATTTATAAGCGCACATTAGCCTCGCAAATGAGTGATGCTAAGCTACAAAAAACACAAATTAAAACCAATATTTCTAACCGTGATGAGAGTTTTTTAGCCAACGGCGAAATATTAGTATTCCCAGGTTTCTTGAGTGTATACGACTACTTGTCATCAGATGATAAATTGTTGCCAGACCTTGCCCAAGGTGATGAACTAACTCTGGCCAGTTTTGCAGCGAGAGAAAGTTTTTCACGCGCTAAACCACGTTACACCGAAGCATCTTTAGTAAAGAAAATTGAAGAAATGGGCATTGGTCGTCCGTCTACTTTTGCTACCATGGTGTCAACTGTACAAGACCGTAACTATGTCACCAAGGAAACGCGCGAAGGTGTAGAGCGCGCCTATCAATTGATTGAAATTAATAAAGGCAAGGTTGAGCAATCAGAGCCGACAGAAAATACAGGTGCTGAGAAAAATAAACTTTTTCCAACCAGTGTTGCTTATCTATTGACTGACTTCTTGGTGAAGCATTTTGGTGATATTGTTGATTACAAGTTCACAGCAAATTTAGAAACTGATTTTGATACGATTGCTAATCAAGGTGTTGTTTGGCAAGGCGTGGTCAAAGAATTCTACGGCCCTTTCCATGCAAAAATTGAAGCGGCAGATGATATCTCTAGAGAAGAGACTCATGGTATGCGCGATCTTGGCATTGATCCGAAGAGTGGAAAACCCGTCAGTGTGCGTTTTGGACGCTATGGTGCTTTTGCGCAGATTGGCCATAAAGATGATGAAGATAAGCCGGCTTTTGCTTCACTACGCGGTGACCTTGTTATTGAAACCATTACCCTTGATGAGGCATTAGAGTTATTCAACATGCCACGTACGGTAGGTGAAACAGAAGATTTTGGCGTTATAAAAGCCAACTATGGTCGTTTTGGGCCTTACATACAATATGGCAAAAAATACGTTTCTTTGAAAGAAGAGATCCCAGAGGATGTGACGCTTGAAAAGGCGTTGGAATTAATTGCTGCTAAAGAAAAATTTGATGCTGAACGTATTATTAAAACCTTTGAGGATTCTGAGATTCAGGTGCTCAATGGACGTTTTGGCCCTTATATCTGGAACGGTAAAAAACGTGGAAAAGGTCAAAAGAACATCACCATTAAGAAATTTTTTGGCGATAAAGAACCTTCAGATTTAACCATTGAAGAATGTAAAAAAGCCATAGCCGGAAAAGTAAAATCCAAAACCGCTAAGCGCAAAAAGAAAAAGCCAGCTAAGAAGACAGCTAAAAAATCATAAGCCAATTATCACACACTCTGTTGCGGTAAAAAGAACGCATCGTCAGTGTAAAATAACAAGCATTTAATTAAACAAACATTTTATGCTGCTATTGAGCGAAGTGATGATTGCTAATCCTCAAGTTGATGATTTTGAATCGCTGGTTGAAACTTTAAAAGCCATTTCTAAAGCTTCTGATGAGCGATTTTTTCGTATGGATGTCAAACCAGACTATACCGATACGCCGGATAATTGGGAAGACCGACTAGAGGCTGCATTTTATTAGATACACCTTAGATTATGGGATTTAAATACTTAAACAAAGACCAAAATATTTTTGATGGCGATGACGGAGAAGACGTTTATGCCAACGAAGAACAGCTGAAGACTAGGCTGGAATATTTTGAAAAACAATTATCCGAACTGAGTGATGATTCTCCAGTTAAAGACAGAATTAATCATTTGATAGAAATTGGACGCATCCAAGTTGAGCGTTACAAAGGCAATGATGCTTGGGAAAAAGCCTTTACCGCTTTTGATCTAGCACAAGAAAATGAACTCTGGGAGTTGGCCGTTGAGGCTTGCGATGTGATGTTTTTGTCTGAAGGCCCAGAAGCGCTGAAAGCGCTGGGTCACGCATTGTGGTTAGGCATCACTTTTCCAATTGATGC
>JGI26252J51714_1000589_pt1 | contig 19286 bp, 10 predicted proteins | sample SaaInlLV_10m_DNA_4_FD_51714 | JGI IMG/M metagenome (IMG submission 51714)
AGTTGCTGCCCACAACCTGGATACTTGCACCAATGACAGGATCTCCTGTTTCAGCTGAATTGATCTTACCACTGATCTTACCGGTAACACCAGCCTGAAGTATGCAGGGTGCAACTAGAAAAAGGATTGCGACAAGGATTAAGACTGTGAGTTGTCCTGGCTTGCAAGTTAATTCGCTTACATCCATCTGGTTTTCCCCTCAAATTATGAAATCATTCCTGCTCGGAAGAAGTGGGAGTGCCACTTCTTCCATTGAGATGGTGAAAAGGAGTTCCCCAACTCATAAATTGAAACCTAATGTGAATTAAACCATGCTGCAAACTACCCGATTCGAGTATAAATACCAATTTTAAAGTATTGTGAACGCAATAAATGTGCCCCTCACGACATTTGCCAATAACATTATTTGTTTATCATAAAAAATTACACAATAAAACAGGTGACATATCGTTCTGGCCTGAACAGAATTTTGTGAATAATTTTTGTTTGGAAATACACCCTTTACAAATTAATCTCATCCCGCCATATGGGTTTGACAACTGCGAAATCTGCTTCTGAAAAACGCCTTCCGATCAGGGAGGTTAACCCCGTTGAATTACTTGGCGCCAACGACACCAACCTAAAACTGATCGAAAATCATCTTGAAGTTGCCCTGTATGTGCGAGGCGATGAACTCATTATCAGGGGCGACGAATCTAAACTCGTTCTTGTTGAAAATATTGTAGCCGAAATGATTGCGGTTTTGAATCGAAAAAGGTTTATCGATAAAGACGATGTGCTTACCATTATCCGCCTCAGTCAGACCGGTAAATCTGTCCTGGGTGAAGCAGGTCTTGATTCTGTCGTCCTTTTCACTCGCTCTGAAGTGATCAAACCGCGCACACCCGGTCAGGAAAGATATTTTGCCTCAACAACAGATCATGATATGGTCTTTGGGCTGGGACCCGCAGGGACGGGTAAAACATATATGGCAGTAGCATTTGCCGTATCTGCGCTAAAAAATCGGGAAGTTAAAAAAATTATTCTCACTCGTCCAGCAGTGGAAGCCGGCGAGCGTCTGGGCTTTTTACCAGGGGATTTACGCGAAAAAGTAGACCCTTATTTAGCACCACTTTATGATGCCCTTTTTGATATGATGCCCCACGACAAAGTGCGCCTTCTCATGGATCAGAAAACTATCGAAATTGTCCCTCTTGCATATATGCGGGGTAGAACGCTGGACAATGCTTTCATCATCCTCGATGAAGCGCAAAATACCACCCTGATGCAAATGAAAATGTTTCTAACTAGAATGGGTGTGAATTCTAAAATAATAGTTACTGGTGATCCCACTCAGATTGACCTGCCTAAACATGAAGAATCTGGTTTAATCCAAGCCGCAAGAATCCTGAAAGAGGTCGACGGTATCGCCTTTGTTGAATTTGATGAAGGGGATATTGTGAGACACAATTTGGTCAAACGGATTATTCAAGCCTATGACCAACCAAAAGATTCCTGAGCTACAGGATCTAACTATTCATCCTCGCAACGATATTCAGGTTTGGAACGATTTTTGACCTTTGTATGAGCAATATATTTTGTGTTCTGCTGGATTGAGTCCCTGATTGGATTTGCAGGAATTTAAAAAAGCGAATTATCCCAGGTTTGAGAAAAATATAAGGAAACATCATGAGCAGAGTCAGAGCCATTCGCAAAGTAGCTATTGTAAGTGCTAAAAGGACCCCGGTTGGAGCATTTCAAGGTGAATTATCACCTATTCCTGCGCCAAAGTTAGGGGCGGTAGCCATCAAAGCAGCTCTGGAGAGTAGCCAGATAGCACCCGAAGATGTTGATGAAGTCATCATGGGAAATGTGATTACATCAAATGAGGGACAGGCTCCTGCCAGACAGGCTGCTATATATGCAGGTTTACCAGATGCCACTGAATGTCTGACCATCAACAAAGTTTGTGGCTCAGGTTTGAAAGCCGTCATGCTGGCCGCTCAGGCCATTGAAGTTGGCAATGCCAATATTGTTGTCGCTGGTGGAATGGAAAGTATGTCTAATGTTCCGTACTATCTCCCTGGAGCTCGTAGTGGACAAAGACTGGGTAATGGCGAAATGGTGGATGGAATCCTTAGAGATGGACTACAAAATGCCTATGACGGTATACACATGGGTGTGAGTGGTGAATTGTGTGCAAAAGAATACAATTATACTCGTGAAGCTCAGGATGCCTTCGCAAAAGAGAGCTACCTGCGTGCCCAAACCGCTCAGAAAACAGGGGCTTTTGACAATGAACTTACTCCAGTAGAAATACCTCAACGTAAGGGTGATCCCAAAATTGTTGATGCTGACGAAGAACCTGGGCGTGGAAATTTTGACAAAATGATCAAACTGAGACCCGCTTTCGCGAAGGAGGGTACCATCACTGCTGCCAATGCTTCCAAAATTAATGATGGGGCAGCGGCATTGGTCCTCATGCGAGAGGGAGAGGCTGAAAAGCGGGGTCTGAAACCCATGGCTCGTGTAATTGCTCAAGCTTCAGCAGCACAAGCACCTGAATGGTTTACCACAGCACCAGTAAAAGCGATTACAAATGTGCTTAACAAGGCAGGTATGACCCTAGGTGATATCGACTTATTTGAAATCAATGAAGCCTTTTCCGTGGTTACCATGGTAGCCATGGATGAGCTCAACATTCCACATACCAAAGTCAATGTAAATGGCGGAGCAGTGTCTCTGGGACACCCCATCGGTGCATCAGGAGCTCGAATTCTCACTACCCTGCTACATGCCATGGAAGCCAGAGAAGCCCATTTTGGTCTGGCAACACTTTGTATTGGCGGCGGGGAAGCCTCCGCACTAATTGTGGAACGTATTTAAGGGGATCAGCATGAATATTCGTATCGTTGGTGTCATTGGCTCTGGAACCATGGGAAATGGCATCGCCCATGTTTTTGCACAGTCCGGTTATAAAGTCATTCTCATGGATATTCAACAAGCCTTTTTAGACAAGGGTCTTGCTACCATCACTAAAAATCTGGACCGCCAGGTTAAAAAAGGGAAAATAGCAGAAGCCGATAAAGCAGAGACACTCCAGCGTATCAAACCCACCACAGATTTAAACGATTTAAAGGGTTGTGATTTTGTGGTTGAGGCAGCCACAGAGAATAGAGAAATTAAATTCAAACTGTTTAAAGACCTGGATGAATTGCTAAAACCAGGTGTCATTCTGAGTTCAAATACTTCATCCATTTCAATTACTGAAATTGCAGCTCAAACCTTGCGTCCTGAGAATGTGATAGGCATGCATTTCATGAATCCCGTCCCAGTGATGAAACTGGTAGAAATAATTCGTGGACATGTCTGTAGTGATGAGACTGTTGCATCAACAATGGAACTTTGTCAGGCTCTGGGAAAAACTCCTGTTGAGGCAAATGACTATCCCGGGTTTGTAGCAAATCGTATCATTATGCCCATGATTAATGAGGCTGTTTTTGCCCTCATGGAAGGTGTCGCCACCAGAGAAGCCATTGATGAAATTATGCATCTTGGCCTGGCTCATCCCATGGGACCTCTGGCTCTGGCAGATCTGATTGGGCTGGATGTCTGTTTATCTATTCTGAATGTTCTCCATGATGGCCTGGGTGATCCGAAATACCGCCCATGTCCTCTTCTGAAACGAATGGTTGCTGCTGGTAATCTTGGCAGGAAAACGGGACAGGGATTTTATTCCTACCAATAATTCACTATGAAATTGAAAATGTATAGAGGCTAAATATGAATTTTGAACTCACTGAAGAACAAAAGATGGTCCGAGAGACCATCCGGGAATTTGCAGAAGCAGAGATCAAACCTGGTGTGATGGAAAGAGATGAAAAAGCTGAATTCCCAACTGAAGTAATCCAAAAATTAGCTGAGCTGGGCTTTATGGGTATGCAGGTCCCCGAAGCCTATGGTGGAACTGAAATGGATGCGTTGAGCTATGCCATTACATTGGAGGAAATCGCCAGAGTGGATGCCTCAACCTGCGTCATTATGTCAGTCAATAATTCTCTATTTTCTAACCCAATCCTAAAATTCGGTTCCGAGTACCTCAAGAATAAATATTTACCACTCACATCAAGTGGTGAAAAACTAGGAGCCTACTCCCTGAGTGAGCCCCAATCAGGCTCTGATGCCAAGGCCATGCTGACCACAGCCACCCTTGATGGGGATTCATATGTCCTCAACGGTGTAAAAAATTGGGTTACCAGCGGTATTAGCAGTGATTTTGTCATCGTTTTTGCAAAAACGGATAAAGATGCAGGCTATAAAGGAATTTCAGCCTTCGTAGTTGAAAAAGGTTTGGACGGATTTACTACAGGCAAGAAAGAAGATAAGCTGGGTATCCGTGGTTCTGATACCAGTGAATTGATTTTTGAAAATTGCCGAATTCCCAAAGAAAATCTTATCGGGGAAGAGGGGCAGGGTTTCACAATTGCTTTAGCCACCCTGGATGTGGGACGTATTGGAATTGGAGCACAGGCATTGGGGATTGCCCAGGGCGCTCTGGAAAGATCGATTCAATATGCCAAGGAACGGGAGCAGTTTGGAAAACCTATCGGAATGTTTCAGGGGATTGGATTTAAACTGGCCGATATGGCCACGCGTGTGGACGCCAGCCGACTGCTTGTTTACAGAGCAGCCTGGCTGAAGGATCAGGGAAAAACCATCGGGGAAAAAGCCTCGATGGCCAAGATGTTTGCCGGTGATACGGCCATGTATGTAGCAACTGAAGCTGTTCAAATTCATGGGGGGTATGGCTTTATCCGTGAATTTGAAGTGGAACGCATGATGCGTGACGCGAAGATTACACAAATCTACGAAGGTACCAACGAGATTCAGAGATTGGTCATCAGTAGACATCTTTTAGCAGATTAGCATTTATAGAATTGTAAAAGGAGAAATTAGAAATGGGATTTTTTGATGCACCAGCATTAAACGACCACGAACAAGTTGTCTTTGGACAAGATGAAGAAACGGGTCTAAAAGCGATTATTGCTGTCCATAACACAAGTCTGGGTCCAGCTCTAGGCGGCTGCCGTGTCTGGAACTATGAGAACGAAGAAGAAGCGCTTCGTGATGTGCTGCGACTATCTGAAGGAATGACCTACAAATCTGCCTTGGCAGGCTTAAACCTTGGTGGGGGAAAATCAGTCATTATCGGTCGTGTCCGAGACATCGGCAATGAAGCCGCTTTTCGAGCCTATGGTCGTCTTGTAGATAGTCTTGGAGGTAGATATGTTGCCGCTGAAGATGTCAATACCACCCCACAGATGATGGAATGGGTCCACGAAGAAACAGATTATGTGGCAGGCCTGAGCCCCGAACTTGGTGGATCAGGTGATCCTTCACCCTTTACAGCATACGGCACTTTTGTGGGTATCAAGGCCGCAGCTAATAGGGTCTATGGTTCAGATAGTCTGGAAGGCAAGACCATTGCTGTTCAGGGTCTGGGTCATGTGGGTATTTATCTGGTCGAGCATCTTTCCAAAGCTGGTGCAAAAGTGATTGTCACTGATATTAAAGAAGAACGTGTCAAAGACATGCTTAAGATCAAAAATGTGACTGCTGTAGCCCCAGATGATATCTATGATGTTGAGATGGATGTATTTGCTCCTTGTGCTCTGGGATCTATAGTCAATGATGATACAATCGATCGCCTCAAATGTCAGATTGTGGCTGGCGCAGCCAATAACATTCTGTCTGACTACGAAAAGCATGGCAAGATTTTGTTGGACCGTGGGGTTCTATATGCACCGGATTATGCTATTAATTCTGGTGGCGTCATCAATGTATATGGTGAGTTTGAAGGTTATAATGAGAAGCGTTCTTACAACCGGGTTAACCACATTTATGATATCCTACAGGAAATATTTCAGCGTTCACAAGATGAGAATATTCCTACCATGGATGCAGCTGATATACTTGCTGAAGAACGTATTCGGAAACTTGGACGTCTGAAACAGATGCATCGCTCAGGTAAACGCTTATTCTCAAAAATATAGATAACACGTAGAAAGGATCAGGCCTCAGTACATGCAAGAAAGACGTAGAGCCCGGGAGTTCGTCGTTCAGGTCTCATATGCCCATGAGATTCAAAACGATAACCTGGATCAAACCTTCAATCTGTTAGCAGATACAAGTGAGTTATCTGATGATTTACTCAAATTTTCCCGTGATCTGGTAAACGGGATAATGGCTCATCGACAGGAATTCGATGAACTTATTGCTAGCAAATCCAGAAACTGGGATCTGACCCGTATTGCTCTTATTGATCGATTGATTCTCAGGATGGCACTTACCGAATTCTTTTATTTCAAAGACATTCCACCTAAGGTGTCCATTTCTGAAGCCATCGAAATCGCCAAGGTATTCAGTACTGAGGAGAGTAGCAGTTTTGTGAATGGAATCCTGGATGCCATCCTCAATGATGCTTTATCCGCGGGCAAAATGTCCATGATTTAGTTAGCCTAAAACGCTAATGTCCTGAAAGCGTGTCTCCCGTTCTTCGCACCTCGACTCCGCTCGGTGTGACGATTTTGGGGACACGCTTTTTTGTACTCGCAAATACCCCGGACACTGCCTGTCAGGTCGTAGCCCTTTGGGCGTAGACTGGAGGTCCTCGAAGTGTCCAAACCTAACCACAGATGCCAGCTTTAGGGTACAACCTCTGGCTGGAAGAACCTCAACCTTTGGGTTTAGCTGTAGAGTTTGATAAAATTTCAGTATCAATATTTAGGAGGCCCCGGCCCGTGTAGCACAGACCGGGGATGGAATGAACTCAGATGAGTATGAGTACTTATCTAAGTAAACGCATTTTTATTATTTTCGGATAAAATTCAACTCAAAGTCTGCCGGTACTGAACTTGCACAGTGTTGACATTCATTGGCAAAACTGCATGTGTTGGGTAGGATCACCGCCAGGACGATGATGGCCATGATACAGACCCCTCTTAGCCTTTTATTTGTTTTCTCAGAAATCACCTTGCTATTTTTTCCTCATTCGTCACCATGAACTACATTCATTTTTGTAAGCAGCTGTATTCTGAATATAGATGGGGCTGAAGGGATTGGCAAAGTTGGGATACAACTCAAACCCAGGAGGTGAATCTGTCAACTCCATAACCCCAACAGTCCCCACCATTTCAATACAGGTCATAATCAGGTTGCTACTCTGGACAACCAGACTCGGTCCTTGCTTATCAAAAAAGCAATTATTTTAAAACAGTAAATTTTCTAACTTCGTGAAAACGCCTACTCAATAAATCGGTAAACTTCAACTCATATAAATAAATTCCCGCCCTGAGCGGCATTCCATGTTGATCATACGCCAACCAATTAACTGCATGACTACCTTTTATCTTTTGATCATCAACGAGGGTTGCGATTTCCCGGCCGTTTACATCATAGACTACCAGATTGACCCAGCCATCATTTGGTAGCTCAAAATTGAAGGTTGTGGACGGGTTAAAGGGATTGGGAAAGTTGGGATGCAATTCAAAGCGTGAGGGTAGATCTATTAATTCCGAAAGACCAACAGCCCCGGAAGTATCCCAGGAGGCTGTAATAGAATAGGCGACCCCATTTAATACTTCAGTTTGGCCAGAATAGGTGTGATAAATATTATCAATCGTGGTGGCACATTCTATTCCTATATACCAGGTTCCCGATGCTTCCGGGTAAATATTTAGGATGTGGTGTGCTGAATCGCTTTGGCTGACATATTGAGCTATACCTGCGAAAGCATAAGTTCCAGGATTCGCGTATAGATTGAAATCAAAACCCTCCTCTGCTTCTAATTCAATTGAGAGTTCAGGAGTTCCAGCTGGTATTGATATTGCAAAGTGGTGATACTGCTTGTCACCAATACGAGTAAATTCTGGCAGGTCGTCTTCTGTATACAAATCCATAGTACGAGTCTCTCCACTCGTCAGATTGGCTTTTAGCTTAGGATTTCCTACTCCATCAAGTGCATACAGCAAAATTGCTTGCATCATATTGAGTACTTCTCCGTCCCAGGCTGACTCAGGATGTGATCCGGTTATAACGATGCGTCCCTGAGTAGTATCCGGCTTATAAGCCCAGGTACTGGCTTTACCATGCATCTCTGACGAAATTTGGTGAGCATCATATCTGGTCAGAACTTCAGTGTTTAGAGGAAAATCCAGATTTTCTCGTGCCCAGCATCCTCCGTTATGCCTCACATTAGCAATAAAGAAATCATTACCAAAATTGAAGTAATCAAGTAGAGGTGAATCAGGAGGAATAAAATGACCGGTATAGGAATTTAGGACTCCGGTTCCTTCTGTTCTACCTGGCCATATATGGTAGTATGGAGGATGGATCCCAGTTTCTGTATAATGGAGACTGGCAATGAAAGCGCCGGCACATGATCCTGAATAGCTACCACCGCCAGCGTAAAATGCCCTGACTCGTTCTCGACCGGACTCTCCCAGGGAGTTTCCATGACTAGTTGCAGACCCGCCATGTGTGTATATCATACGAAAGCGTGGAGCACCATCTGGATAAAGTAAATGACCGTTAGAATCAAATTCATCAGAAATCATTACCTCAGTCTGCGTAGTTTCATCAGAAGTTGCTAAATATTCCGCAGAGAGCCCTAATAATTCGATTGAATCCATATACCGGTAAGAGGTCAGCGAAACGCCACCATCGCTGAAAATATCTTTAAAGAATCCCGGGGTTTGAGCAGACAATGGAGCAACAAATAACATGGAATGGATTAGCACTGAAAATGTTATTAATCTTAAGCTCGGCATGTTTAACCCCCCAAAAAGTGCCCCGATCTACCAGACAAGACCGGGGCGTTACGCGTGTATGACAAACTTATTTCAGGAGGGTAAACTTCCTGACGTCTTGGAAATGCTTACCACTGGAATCTGTGAATTTCAACTCGTAGAGGTAAATTCCGGTTCCAAGAGGTTTACCCTGATCATTTTGTGCTATCCAGTTCATGGAATAGCTGCCCCCAAGCCTTTGATCATCAATCAGAGTTGCCACTTCCCGACCCGTCACATCATAAATCACCAGAGTGACCCAACCAGCACCAGGTAGCTCAAAGTTGATTGATGTTGATGGATTAAAGGGGTTTGGATAGTTCTGATATAACTCGAACTGCTGTGGCAGAAGTGCCTGAAGTGGATCGGTGGCCAGCGTCATGCATTCTGCGCCAGCTCCCATATCAACACCCAACATTCCTGTTCCAATACATGGTGAACCTGTTTGCAGGTTATAGTCACCTACGTTGCTATCGACGAACATGGGATCATCCACAATATTGTTAGCAGCCCAACTGATTGTTCCATTGTCATTGGTGACGATCCCAGCCTCACCACCTTGAACATCAGAGTATAAAATCGTGATACCATTTGGTGGACCATCACTCCAGAATTCAATGTTGTTAGCTAGGATACCCCGGTTGGTATTGCCCCATACAATGGAACTTTGTAGTGTCAGGTTACCACCATTGCTCAGTGCAATTCCAGCTCCAGTTGTTCCTGAATTGGCAGTTGTCTTATTGTTAGCAATGGTCACTTGGTTAAGTACAGGATGGCCACCTTCATGGACCCAAACGCCCCCACCAACGTATGGTGCCTCGTTATCATAGATGGCAACTTGCTCGATCTGTGTCTCTGAGGTCCATAACGCAACACCACCTCCAGTTGTCCGAGCAACATTTCCATAAATTTTGACACGTTCTAGTGAAGGACTGGATTCGTAAGCAACTATACCGCCACCATAATCGGCCTCATTATTTCTGATAATAACGTCTTCAATAATGGCATCAGCAGCATAGGCACACATGATACCGCCACCCATTGCTGTATCTTCCACGGCAGTGTTGAACTCTACAATGAGATTTCTCAAGGTGGGCGTGGAAGCATATCTAACTGCAATGCCGCCACCTACATGATGTCCATCCACATTATGGAAACCGCTACCATTGGTAATGGTAAATCCTTCCAGAACAGCTTGATCGGTTTCCCCACTATTGATCAAAACGGTTGAAGTCACACCACCACCATCAATAGTAGTTACTGCTTCACCATTCACCGACTTAACTATGATGTTCTTGCCCAGGAAGTTGATGTTCTCGTAATAGGTTCCGTCAGAGACCAGAACGGTATCTCCGTCCACAGCAGCTTCGATCCCTAACTGTATGCTGGCGAAGTTTTGTGGAACCAGAAGTGCCTGTGGTGCTGGCGCCTCCCAGGAACCCATATCAGGTGCTGTACCGATATATTCATCGGAAGCCATATTAATCCAGGTTACCCCTTCAAAAGCGAAGGTGGCTATTCCAGCGTCAATGCAAGGTGAGATTGTACTCAGATGGTCTCCATCGACCAACCGTGGATTACTATCTATATTGCCTGTCACCCAGTGCAATAATCCAGGACCGTTATCAATTCCAGCCTGACCACCCTGGATATTTGAATAAGCAATAGCAACGGTGTCAGGAAGATACTGTGGGTCATTATTAAACAGAATCTGGTCCGGGATATTACCATAAAAGATTGAATTAATGAAATTAGGCTTGCTCCCATCATTCGTGATCAATCCACCACCACCACTGGGGCTTCTGTTATTCGTAACAGTTACTTTATTAAAGGTAGGCGTGACATGGTCATGCAGGAAAATGCCACCACCATAATATGTTGCCACATTATCATGGACGTACACTCTCTCGAAATATGGTGATGAATTAACACCTATATAGACACCCCCACCAGTTGTGTTGGCATGGTTGCCAAAAATCTCAACATTTTTTAATGTTGGGTTTGAATTGAGAGCAATGGATATTCCACCTCCCCATACGGATACATTATCGGAGATAATTATATTATCCAGACTTGGGTTTGAAAACATCGCAACAGTAATACCGCCACCACCAGGATCCTCACCACCTAAAGCTGTGTTCCCAGTGATGATGAGATTTTTTAGTGTTGGACTAGAACCAAAACGACAGACAATTCCACCACCTACGACATCATCACCATTGTTCCATCCAGTACCATTTGTTAGAGTGAATCCGTCCAAAATAGCTTGGTCAGTTTCTCCACTCAACATCAGTACTGTGGAGCCATTTTGATTGCCATCTATGATGGTCAATTCTGGACCACCAAGAGATTCAACAGTGATATTTTTACCGTTATAGTTGAGATTCTCGACATAGGTACCGACAGCCACCGAAACAATATCCCCATCTATCGCTGCATCAATAGCACCCTGGATGGTGTTGAAATGTCCAGGTACATTGTAGACAGTAGGAGGTGGTGGCAGTTCGAATGAACCCATATCAGGTGCAGATCCGAAATATTCATCCGTAGCCATATCAATCAGGGTGACCCCATCAAATGCAAAAGATGCTATCCCTGAATCAATACAGGGCGAGGATGCTTGCAACTCATCACCACCAGTAAAGCAGGGGTCATCAGATACATTCCCGGTCTCCCAGTGTAATACGCCAGGACCAACATCGATTCCAGCCTGACTGTCCTGGATATTTGAATAGGCGATCATAACGGTATCAGGAAGATACTGTGTGTCGCTATTAAACAGAATCTGGTCAGGAAAGTTGGCATGGAAAATTGAATTGACTATGCTTGGCTTGCTGCCATCATTTGTGATCAACCCACCACCGCCGCTGGGTGCCCTATTCGCAGTGACTGTAATTTTGTTAAAGATGGGCGTGACATGATCGTGGATGAAAATACCACCACCATAATAGAATGCTCGGTTATCATGGATATACACGTCCTCGAAATAAGGAGCTGAGGTAACGCCTATATAAATACCACCACCAGTCGTGGTGGCAAAATTGCTATAAATCTCAACATTTTTTATTGTTGGATGCGAATCATAAGCAATGGCCAACCCGGCGCCCCATACCGATTCATTGTTCGAAATAATGATATTTTCAAGGCTTGGATGTGAATCATGTGCAATGGTAATACCACCACCTGCAGGATCATCACCACCAAAGGCAGAATTCCCTGTGACAATGAGATTTTTCAGGGTTGGAGATGAGCCGGAACGACAGGCAATTCCACCACCAACAATTTCATCACCATTATCCCATCCGGTGCCATTCGTGAGCGTGAATCCGTCTAAAACCGCACCCTCATCTTCACCAGTCAGCATAAGTACCACGGAGCCATTCTCGTTACCATCAATAATGGTCAGTTCTGGACCATACAGAGATTTAACTGTGATGTTTGCTCCGTTATAATTAATGTTTTCAACATAAGTACCTGGACTTACCAGGACTGTGTCACCATCATTGGCAACATTGATTCCTGCCTGAATAGTGGCAGCTTCTTCTGGCACATTGATAACTGCAGCTGACAGTGCACTCACACTAATCAATGCAATAATCATTAGATGTATCCATTTCATGATCCCCTCCTTCTTGGGTTTGAATTCTGGTGTAAACCTAAGACAGGTTGGGGTTTGGAGCATCTTTACTAAATCTTTACATTGCTAAAAAACTTGTAAAGACCCTAACGGTAAAAATACCCACAAAAAAAATGGGTACATTCATTTGAGATACCAAATGTAAAACTCAAGCAAAAGCCTACCGGCAAACGGTTTAGCTGTAAGTGGCCTCAGTTATTTATAGGGTGGATTAAATTTGGGAAACGATTAATTGTAAAGAAAAAGTAAAGATGAAAAAATCAATATTTTGAGAGAAATGTTGATAGATTTTCTTCGCTGTCAATCTCTAATTTTTTTCTAATACGATGGCGATAGATATCAATGGATGCAGGTTGAACATTCATCACTTTGGCAATATCCTTTGAAATAAGATTCAACCTGAGCAGGGCACAAACCTTCAACTCGTTCTCCGATAGCACGGGATGCTTGTGTCGAAGCTCAGAATAGAAGCCGGTGTGAATTTCAGTAAACCAGATTTCAAAGTCTTCCCAACCCTGTTTGACCGAACTTCGATCACGGAGAAAACGCAGCAATTTTTTAATGCGAGGCTTGATATCACTCCAACTCAAATTGGAAAAGCTTTCCATCTCGGTTTGAAGGTTATCCATAATTTGCTGCTTGTCATTGAGGTGGAGAGATTGGGTTAGTAATTCACGTTTGAGGTGATCCATTTTGAGTTCGGTTTTTTCAAGCTCAACTTTTTGACGCTCTTCAATTTCCAGTTTGAGTTGAGCCGTGCGTTCTCGCACCAGGACTTCCAACTTATCCCTTTGAGCGATAAGCCTGTGTGTTCGAAGTTGGATGTAAGCCAGTAAAACTCCTAATAGTGTAACAATCGCCAGAGTTTTAAACCACCAGGTTTTCCAGAAGGGGGGTGCGATGGAAATCTCGATTGAAGCTCCCTCAAGATTCCAGATACCATCATTATTGGAACCTCGTACTCTGAAAGTGTATTCACCAGCGGGGATGTTCATATATTGAGCAAGTGGTGCGTTACTCGCATCAACCCAATCCTGATCATATCCCACCAGTTTATAAGCATAGCGATTTTTGTAACTGGCTGAGAAATTCAATGCGGCAAATTTAAAAGTAATGACTTTATCGCGGTAGCTAAGCTCAAGTTTGTTAGTCTGAGTTATAGATGTATTTAGTATTGTCCGCCCATTTTTGGTTTCACCGATGGTGACATTCTCATAATTGATAGCCAGTCCAGTTATCACGACAGGGGGGATGTAATCATTATTTTTAATACTATCGGGATGAAAGACGTTATAGCCTTCACCACCGCCAAAATACATTAATCCATTATCAGCTTTCAGGCAGGATGTAAAATAGAAATCCTCCTGAGCCCCATCGCTTAGTGTGTAGTCTGTGATAAGACCACTATCAGGATGAGCTTTCAGGATACCCTGATTTGTGCTTAACCATAAGAATTGATGATCATCTTGCAAAATACCCATTACGGATAAACTTTTTAGATTTGAGTGTAGATCCAAGGTAGACATTTTGGTTCGGTCCCGGTTCAGCTTGTTTAGACCACCGCTGCGTGTCCCTATCCAGAGGGTTTGGTCCGGATCTTCATACAGGGAAATGATACAGTTGCTTGAAATAGAGTTGCTGTTGTTCGGATCGACCTTGTAGCGTTTGAATACCCCGTTCTTGCGATCGAATTGATTCAAGCCACCATCTGCAGTGCCAATCCAGATGGAGCCAGCTTTATCCTCAAGCAGACTGTAGGTGAAATTACTGCTCAGGCTTTTGGGGTTATCTGGATCGTGTTTGAAATGTTCGAAGGCATCAGTCGCTTCATCGTAGCGCTCAAGTCCTTGAGTCTCAGTAGCAATCCAGATGTTTCCATCTCGAGTTTCCAGGATATCTCGGGTTGTTTTATCACTAAAACTATTGGGGACATGTTCCCTGTTTCTGTAATGCTTTAAGGTTTGAGTTGGATAGTCCAGCGTAAACAGGCCACAGGAAAAGGTGCCGATCCAGATTTTATGATTACGATCTGATCTTACCCGAGCAATATAATCCCTGCTCCAGGATTCAGTTTTCCCCATGGTCTCTAGAGAATTATAGTGAGAAAAAGCACCGGTGTTTGCATCCATGACGCTGGTGCCACCGTGAATAGTGCCAAACCAGANATTNCCAAGAGGATCCTGAGAAATTGAGAACACNTCGTTGGCGCGGATACTATTGAGATTGTCTGCATCACTCTGCCTGAGTGGGAATCGGATCAATCTGGAGTCATAATAATTTGCTCCTGCTGCAGAGGTCCCCACCCAGAGTATGCCCTGTCGATCCACCAGGGTTGAATAGATGAGATTGTCTCCTAAAGAACTGGGATCATTGCTATCATGATAGAAGTTTGTAAACTTGTTATGTTCGTGATCATAATTTGCCAGGCCACCTGGGGATCCAAGCCAGAGTGTCCCATTCTTAGCTTTGCTTATTGAATGGATGCCGTCCACAGGGGTTATCGGTTCGACACCGTCCTTGAAATAATCAAATTTATCATTGTAGTCCCAACGAAAGAGACCCAGGCCGAATCGACCTATCCAGAGACATTTCTCCGTCGAATCTGCAAGCAGGGCAGTAATACTTATTGAGGTCGACGGACGTACCAGAACTTTTTGAAAAATACTAAAATCATCTAATACAATAACCGACGCTGCCCCATTCTCTGTGCCCACCCAAAGCCAACCACCTGGTGTTTCTGCCAGGCTCATAATGCGATCCTGGGCCAGGGATTCGTCATTCTCGGGATCGTGATGGAAATTGGTGAACTCTCCGGTCGAGGGAACATAATGGCTCAGTCCATCTTCTGTGCCAATCCAAAGCGCACCTCTGGAATCGGAGAACAGGCAGGTGACGTTGTTACTCACCAGGGAGTTAGGGTTATCAGGGTCATGCATGAAGGTTTCAAAGGTTTCGAGGTTGCGATCATAACGACTGAAACCACCCATTCCGCTTCCAATCCACATGATACTGTCAGCGTCTTCACAGAGTGTCGTAATCCAGTATCCTGGTACAGATTTGTCATCCAGGGGGTCATACAGGAAGGCTTTGAATTCTGAACCATCATATCGATTGAGTCCAAAGCGGGTCCCAAACCACATAAAACCCTGGCTATCCTCGAGTATGCTGTAGACAGAGTTAATTGAGAGTCCATCTTTTACTGTGAGGTGGTTGAATCTGACAGGAGGGTCATTCGCATGTACAGCAGTGAGAGCGAAAAACAAAACCAATATGAAGGTGGATAGCTTTCGAGTCCATATAGAAGCTTTGGGGGCTCCTTGAATGAATCTATAATGAACAGTCTGACGAAATGTCATTTTTGCCCCTAGAATTGCTGTAAAACGATGGAACAAAGCTAATTAAACTCAATATAATGGCAATGGAAATCATATATGAGGCGCAACAAGGACATACAACAAGCCGGCTGATAATGTTGTCAACGAAGATGATGGATATTCGATGTCACACTAGCAATAAAGCACTTCACAAACCCTCCGAGGAAGTTATTTTAGCGCCATGATTAGTAAATTTATTACCAAAATATTTGGAACCAGTACGGACCGTGAGACCAAGCAGTTGATTCCGTTTGTCGCACTGATCAATGAACAGTTCGAAGCCCTCTCTGACGCCACCCAGGAAACCTTGATCTTAAAAACTGAAGCTTTCAAAACTCAGATCAGTGAAGAGACTTCAAAACTCGAATCCAGACTTGAAGGTGAAGGTAAAGATCTCAAATTGATTAAAGAGGCCGTCTATGACCTCGAGCAAGAACTTCTTGCCGAACTTCTACCTGAAGCATTCGCTGTAGTAAAAAAGGGTGCTGCCCTCCTCATGGGGCAACCTATCAAAGTTACGGGCCAGGAAATGACCTGGGACATGGTTCCTTATGACGTTCAGCTTATGGGCGCCGTTGTCCTTCATCAGGGTAAAATTTCTGAAATGAAGACCGGTGAGGGAAAAACCCTGGTTGCTACCATGCCTATCTATCTCAATGCTTTAGTTGGGAAGGGTGTGCATATCATCACGGTGAATGATTATCTCGCCGAACGAGATTCGGAATGGATGGGCGCCTTATTGAAGTACGTGGGCTTGTCGGTTGGTGTGATACTAAATCAGATGGATCCACCCACGCGGCAGGAGATGTATAATTGTGATGTGACCTATGGCATCAATAGTGAGTTTGGCTTTGATTACCTCAGGGACAATATGTCCATCAGTAAGCAGGACCAGGTCCAGCGTGGACACTATTTCTCTATTGTTGATGAAGTTGATAGTGTTCTGATTGATGAGGCTCGAACGCCTCTAATTATTTCCGGAACAGTAGAGTCAGAGATTGCTCAACGTTATACAGACCTACGACCTCTGGTAGATACACTCATGCGTCGTCAGACCACCCTGGTTAACTCCATCCTTGCAAAAGCTGAAGAAGCACTCAAGGATCCCGAGCTTGAGTATGAAGCAGGAGAAATGATTCTTCAGGCACGACGGGGGAGTCCCAAACATCGTCGTCTCCAGAAACTATACCAGGAGCAAGGCATCAAGAAGCTTGAGCAGCGTATCGAGAACGATTATCTCCGTGATAAACGCATGCCTGAGATAGATGAAGAACTGTATTTCGTCATTGAAGAGAAACAGAACAGCGTGGACCTCACTGACAAGGGACGTGAAGCTTTATCGCCCAATGACCCTGATAGATTTGTCATACCCGACTTACCCACACTCCTGAATGATCTGGAGAGCGATGAAGCACTTTCGGTTCAGGAGCTGAATGAGAGCAAAGAGAAACTATATGCCCTCCATGGCGAGCGATCTGATACGATCCACAATTTGAGCCAGCTCCTCAAAGCTTATTCAATTTTTGAAAAAGATGTGGATTATGTGGTGCAAGAAGGCAAAGTCATGATCGTTGATGAGTTTACAGGTCGTATCATGCATGGTCGTCGCTATAGTGATGGGCTGCACCAGGCTCTTGAAGCTAAAGAAAAAGTCCGCATTGAGAAAGAAAGCCAGACGCTTGCTACCATTACCCTGCAGAATTACTTTCGACTTTATAAAAAACTTTCTGGTATGACAGGTACTGCTGTTACTGAAGCAGAAGAGTTCCTCAATATCTATAAATTGGGTGTAGTGGAAGTACCCACACATCGTGATATCGTACGAGCAGATGAAAACGATCAAATCTACAAAACCCGCCGGGAAAAATTTAATGCAGTTATAGAAGAAATTATCGCCTCCCATAAATCAGGTCAACCCGTTCTGGTTGGTACTATCACTGTCGAGGTGTCTGAGACACTCTCCCGTATGCTAAAAAGGCTTAAAATTCCGCATAACGTACTAAATGCCAAGCAACATGGCCGCGAGGCTGAAGTTGTGGCCAGAGCAGGACAGGTACATGCTGTCACCATCGCTACCAACATGGCTGGACGTGGAACCGATATCAAGCTGGGTCCTGAAGTCAAGGAATTAGGTGGTCTCAAGATATTGGGTACGGAACGTCACGAGTCCCGTCGAATTGATCTCCAGCTGAGAGGTCGATCTGGAAGACAGGGAGATCCTGGTGCTTCACGTTTCTATCTGAGTCTCGAAGATGATTTGATGCGCCTGTTTAGCTCGGATCGAGTTGCCAGTGTCATGGATCGTCTTGGCCTGCAAGAAGGTGAAGTTATTGAGGCCGGTATGGTGACAAAGGCTGTGGAACGGGCTCAGAAAAAAGTCGAAGCCCGGAACTATAGCATTCGTAAGCATCTGCTTGAATATGATAATGTCATGAATCAGCAGCGCGAAGTCATCTACGATCGCCGACAGGCTGCTCTGGATGGTCTGGATCTCAAAGAAGAATACAACGAGGTCATTGAGAACTATGTTGATACTGTAGTTGAAAAATATAGTGGTCTTGAAAGTGATATAGAGCTGTGGGACTGGAGTGGTTTGCAAGCTGATCTTGGATCTACTGCAATGGTCCAGATACCTGATACGCCATCAACAGATCTTGATTCAGACAAATTGAGGGATATGGTTAGCCAGCTTCTCAGGGATTCATACGAAACAAAAGCTGAAATAACAGGTAGCCCTGAGAATTTTAAACGGCTTCAGCAATTTGTGTATTTGAGAGTCGTGGATGAGAAATGGCGTGAACATCTCTATGAAATGGATCAGATGAAGGAAGGTATTAACCTTCGCGCTGTTGGACAGAAAGATCCTCTGATTGAGTATAAAAAGGAAGGCTATCAGCTATTTGTAAAGATGCTCGACCTTATTGATCGAGAAGTTCTCAAACTTTTTTTCCACGCCCGCATCGTAGACGAACGCGAAAACAGAATGCGGAAGGCCAGAAATTTGTCCTCCAACCATGCGGAGTCTTCAAATATGGGTTTCCTGAATGCTTTACCACAAACTGGTGAACCTGGAAATCCGAACCCTTCACAGCCTGGACCACCTCAGAAGCAAAAACCCATTAGTGTGGATGAAAAAGTTGGTAGAAATGACCCCTGCCCATGTGGATCGGGACTTAAATACAAGAAATGTCATGGTAAGTAGGGCAAAAACCACTATCACTAACAATTTTGTTACAGGATATACTCAGGCAAATAAGGTTTGTATCGCCCCTTGAGGACATTATTTTTCAACTTGTTTAGTGATGGAATCGGACTGTGACAAGAATCAACATTATTGTTCGGTACTATAATTATATTTAACGAATATAAACCACATGCATGTGGAGGGAAATATGCGTAGAAGCTTTCTAGTCATCACCAGCCTAATGATCATTGCCAGTTTTGGTTTTG
>JGI26252J51714_1000612_pt1 | contig 18732 bp, 19 predicted proteins | sample SaaInlLV_10m_DNA_4_FD_51714 | JGI IMG/M metagenome (IMG submission 51714)
TATTTCATTAGTATATGAAAACGATAGAAGAAAAAGTAAACTTATATTGAAGTATCTTGACATATTATGTCCTCCAGTAAGTAATTGAAACACCCTCTAACGCCCGCGTAATAGGCGCGAGCTTGCGAGCGTCCTAATTGACGCGTTTGTTATACGAGTAAGGTTACTTCTTTCGAGCGATTGCTAACATTTTATTCTTCACGGGGAATACAAAAAGGAAAATTTTAACTAGTGGCAACGCTAACTTTACCAATAAATCTGACTTTAGCATCATTTTTAAGTAATAACTGTGTGGGAAAGACAATTCGTGAAACTTCTTAACCAATACTACTTCAAGACCGGCACTTTCAAGCAAAGATTTCATTTCTATTGTTGAAAATATTTGCTTGTGGCCAAATAGGTGTGATGAGTACATTGTATTTAAAAAAGTAGGAAATGCCCCATTAGAAATTTTATAGCTTAGCTCTCCAAATCTATGATAGAAGCTGTCTCTACAGGGCGTATCGATAAATATTAAACCATTCTTTTTTAGAACTTTCGTAGCAGACCGTAGTGTAGCTAGCGGATAATTAACATGTTCAATAACGTCCCAAATCGTAACTGCGTCAAAGTACTCACTGTAGTTTTCCGGCCAGAAAGAAGATTCAATTGGTCGTTTATGTATTTCTAGGCCGTGGATAGTTTTAGCGTATTGTGCTCTGCTATCATTTAACTCTACACCAACAACTTCACTACCTAGATTTTTGAATTTTGATAGAAACAGACCTCCGCCGCACCCTATGTCTATAACCTTTGAGATGCTTTGTTGCAAATGGCTCTTTACGATATTGACTTGATTTTCAAACCTCTCATCGTTTGATTGCAACGCTTTTTCAATATAACATGATTCTTCATCAGTTAACTTTGCAGCATCTATCTCAGTAGAAATTTCTCCAACAGGATCCAAATAATCAAGAAAATGAATGCCTCCAGGGGAAACGAATAGATCACCATTTCTCAATTTGTATTTTGGCTCGCCAGATATATTTGATTTTAGTTCATCAATACTTTCCATTGATATATTCCTTTAGTTAATTTTCGTATAACGCCCAAGTAAATGGCAAGTAACCCTGTTGGCTGATTGATTGAAATAGTTATTGATAGTGTAAGCTAAAATTGCCATAAAAGTTAAGGGTTATTTGTCCAATTTGACTGCCTTGTTATACATTCAATTGGTTAACCTGTTTCGGGCAGGAAGCTAGGCATGCTAATACCATTGAACCCAGGGAATTCTCCCCACACTTCTTTGAGATGAGTTTCAACATTAATAGCCTTCCATGCATACATTTGTTCAACCATTTTCCTTTTATCCATAGGGATAGAAAAAAGCACCCAAGTGCCTTTAAATCTTTCTATTTCTTTTCTGATTAAGGCTATCGCAATCTCTTCATTTCGCGCGACACAAGGGCCAAGCATATTAAGGGCAGGGTGCTTTACGGAAATCATAAAACCATCGATACCATTCTGATTGTTTTCATAAATCAATGCATGTAGAACTTTACGCGGATTCTCAATAGCATATCGATAATCTATTTCACGCTTTATTCCACTAATTTCCATCTCCAGCTCCCCCATTTTTTCTATGTCGGCTAATGAGGCTTCCCGTATGTTGTCCTCTCCTTTAACGCTAGCATCACCAAGGCCGCTTTCTGGAACGTTGATAACCATGTCGTGATATGTCACTCGTGGTATAAATCCAGAACGGTTATATAATGAAAAAGAATCCATATTTATGGCGCTGCTGACTAAACGACAAGATTTAAAATCATGTTTTTTTGTATAGTCAATGATGTGATTTACCAGTTGCCGGCCAATACCACGACCACCATAGTTTGGGTGCACGCTCATAATACCAAGAGAGACATGATGTTCTCGAGGATGATAGAAGCAAGAGCCCATCATTCTTCCGGTTTTATTATCAAACGCCGCAATGCTACAGTCTGGCGACAGATCGTTATATATTTCATAAAATATTGATGTTTCTTGAGGGCTGCATCCAAAATAATCTTTTCCCCATCCGTGTTTCCAATACCAGGAATTAAAGGATGAATACAATAGATCTGCATGCTCATGCACATCTACATCTTTAAGAGGGCGAAGTAATATTGATTTTGTCATGTATTAAAAGTGCCTGCTAATTTATTATTTAAGGTATAACTAATATTTATGACGAATGAGTTTCGCCTGTAAATTCATGATATTGAGAATAATTAATTCCATATATCTGGCTTCCTAAATTATCTTCACCATAATTAATCAATATAAATCAGCATAATATCTATTTCATTAATTTTGAAGATATTGTTATTGGGAATTGAAATGGTACAATAATTCGTTATATCACTCTGGGAGAGAATTCTTAATAACATTTTAGATATGTTTCGTAATTATAATATCTCGGAAGAAAAATCGATGTAATTGTTTTTATTAAAATGATAAACATCATTGTCTAAACGCCATTAAGCTACCTTCAAGTCCTTAAATACCAATATATTCACTGTATTGTAAACATGAAATTACAAAAACTAAATGGTATAAATGGAAATATAGTTCAATACTTAATAATCAACACCCCCAATGATAAAAATCAAAAGGAAAAGGTATTATGTAAAGAGTGTTTTCCCTTAAATTCTCTCAGTAAGAATTTTCAAATTAATTTTATTATGAAGGATTAAAAAGTAAATTTATGAAAACACTACTAATAATTTCCCCTGCACCAATCTCATCTCAAAATACGTACAAACCATTACAAAAAAAGTCATCATGAAATTGCTTACACAAGTCAAACAAGTGATGATTCAACGAAATTATAGCCCGAGAACCATAACATCCTATTCCAGCTGGATGAAACGATTTATCATTTACAGCGGCACAATCCACCCAGAGAAATTGGGGATATCCCACATCAGAAATTTTTTGACCTATCTGGCCGTCGATAGAAAAGTTGCACCATCCACCCAGAACCAGGCACTTCAATCCATTTTATTCCTGTACAAAGAGATACTCGAAGAAGATATTGGCTGGATAGAGGACTTTAAAAGACCACGCCGCTCAAAACATCTACCAGTGATTTTTTCAAAAAATGAAATCGGCAGCATTCTTATCCACACAAACGGAGTCAATCGCCTAATTCTCAAATTGATTTATGGCGCTGGCCTCAGATTATCCGAATGCCTGAGACTGAGAGTGAAAGATATTGATTTTGATAGAAAACAACTGATAATCTATAATGGAAAAGGAAATAAAGACAGGGTTACCCTGCTCCCCGAAGCCCTGGTACCACAGTTGAGAATACAGATCAAAACCACTTTGGAAACCCACCAGGATGATTTAAAAAACAAACTTGGGGAAACTATCCTACCCTATGCCTTAAAACGGAAGTATCCCAATGTTGCTTTTCGCCCCGAATGGCAATATGTATTTATCTCCAAGGGATTTATAAAAGACTCTGAGACAGGTAATCAAAGGCGGTATCATATCCATAATTCCACCATTCAAAAAGTTTTTCGTAATGCAGTGAACAAAAGCAGTATGCGAAAATCAGGGTCAGTCCACTCATTACGTCACAGCTTTGCCACCCATCTGCTCGAAAGCGGTTATGATATCAGAACCATCCAGGAATTATTGGGTCATAAATCAGTACAAACAACGATGATTTATACCCATGTCATGCAGAAAGGAGCACTGGGAGTAATCAGTCCGTTGGATGACTGATCAGTTGAAATGAAATCATTATTTTGCTGATTTGAGAATTCGTACTAATGGAATTTTGATCGTAAACTCAGAGCCAATATCCAGTTTACTGTCGATTAACAATTTACCGCCATGGGCTTCAATAATTTTTCGGGTGATAGATAAACCAAGACCAAAACCATCTTTACGTTTATTGGTAGATGCTTTAAAAAATGGATCCGTTAATCTCGCTACATCCGCAGGTGAAATACCTGGGCCGTAATCCTTTACCGAATAATAAAAAAACAGTTTCCCGACACTGCATGCAACTTCAACTGGTTTTTCTGTGCCTCCGTATTTCAGGGCATTATCAATAAGATTGAGAAAGGCAATACGCATCTTGGTATCATCAACATGAACAGAAATTGGCGGGGTGTCGAGCATGAGTTTGAGAACAGTTGAAGAATTGGTTACACGGGCGATAATCCGATCTATAAAATCCGGCAGAAAAATTTTGTTAATATCAAGCGTTCTATAAGGGATGGATAATTTATCAGATAATAACAGATTTGAGATTATCCGTTCAAGAAAATACACCTCCTGCTTTAGTTTGTATAGATTCTTATGCTCCGGCATCATTTCAATCAGCAGCTGCATCCTCGCCAGCGGTGATCTCAACTCATGACTCACATCCGATAATAACTCCTGCTTTTTGGTCAATAGTGATTTGATATCAAGGATGAGTTTATTGATATGTCCTGATAAATCGGCAAGTTCATCATGCCCTGAAATATTGATAGTAGCATCAAGATCGCCCATTTCAAGAGCAAGAATCCTTCGTTTGATTTTATTGATTGGTGACAGGTATTGTTTTATGAAAATAAACAGTATAATCATAAATAAAACTGTGAGGATTGAAGCAGGCACAATCCGCAGTATAAATTCTGACGGAGGAATAAATTCTACTGCAAAATAATATTCATAATCACCATTTGAAACCGATGCAGCCGGTAGTAGATCAATTTCGCCGAAGGTAACAAACAGGGGGATATCGATATCATAGATTTCACCAAGGTATTCACTATCAGAATACCAGAGATAGTTTTCATAGGAAAAATCAACAGGATGCGACCAAACCCTTTCACCATCCTTAAATACACCACCAATCATTTTCAGATTACGGATTTCCTTGCTCATCATCGCCGTATCAGGTGGTGAACCCCAGTTTTCAACCATTTTTGAATAATAATAAAACTCGTGGGTATCCAGGATTGTATCTTGTTCGGTAAAAGAGAGATACACCACAAAATAAACCACCATTATCAATGCACCGGTAAACAGGCCCACCATGACGGCAATGCGAAGAAATAGGCTTTTTCCGAGTGGGTTTTTGAAAGCGATAATTCTACTTCGGTAAGGCTACAAATTTATATCCCACCCCGTGAACCGTTTTAATAAACCGCATTGAATTTGGGGTTTCGCCAAGTTTCGAGCGAAGTCTACTCACCAGAACATCAATGGAGCGGTCATAGGATTGCCAACGAATTCCACGAATATTTTCTACCAGCGATTCCCGGTCAAGCACTTTTCCAGCATTGCCGGCAAATAGGGCGAGGGCTTCAAATTCGGTTGTAGAGAGATGGATTAACTCACCATCAAGTTCAACCTCTTGTCGAAGTTTATTGACAATCAGGCCGTCAAATTCAAGGATATCCTGCATTTCTGCCGGTGACTGACTTCGACGCAGGATGGACTGAATTCTGGCGAGTAACTCACGAGGCTCAAAAGGTTTTGGCATATAATCATCGGCACCCAGCTCTAATCCAACAATTCTATCCGAAACTTCACCTCTAGCCGTCAGCATGACCACCGGTACCGTAGAGGTTTCGCGCAGTTTTTTAAGAAATTGGAGACCATCCATGCCAGGCATCATGATATCGAGAATGATCAGATCAGGGTCATTCCTTTCAAGATAAGTAAATGCCTTTTCCGGCGTATGTTGGGAGACAACTGACATGTCATTCGTCTCGAAGAATTCTTCCAACAATTCAGTTAATTGAACATCGTCATCAACGATGAGAAGTTTATAGGGCATTTTCTCTCCTTTTATTTGAGCTATACTACAGTCGATTGAGAAACGGGTGATAATTCTTTTTTCATTTTCTCAATGCGTTTTTTTAGTTCTTTATCCTCACTCATTTTCTTTTCAATTGTTCGGCAGGCATGAATTACCGTCGAATGATCTCTGCCGCCGAGGTGCATGCCAATATTAAACAAAGAAGCACTGGTGAGTTCACGCGAAATATACATGGCGATCTGCCGCGCCATTGCCACCTCCATTTTTCTGCCTTTTCCCATGAGCTGTCTTTCTGAAACTTTCCATTCCTTGCTGGTATACTTTACCACATGATCAATGGTGATTCCCATAAAGGCATCACGTCCGAGGATATCCTCAAGAACTTTCTGTGCCAATTCCATGGTAATATCTTTTCTGTATAGAGAAGAAAGCGCCAGAAGCCGCACCATTGTGCCTTCAAGCTCTCTAACATTTCTTTTGATATGAGAAGCAATATATTCAATGATGTCAAAGGATATCTCAAGTTTATCATCTTCCGCTTTTTTCATGAGTATGGCGATCCTGGTTTCAAGATCAGGCGGCTGAATATCCACCATTAAACCGGATTGAAAACGGGAAATCAGCCGATCCTTGAGCCCCTTTAACTCGGCGGGAGGTCGGTCTGTGGTAAGAATAATTTGTTTACCCTGTTGATACAGTTCATTGAATAGATGGAAAAATTGCTCTTGAGTCTGTTCTTTATTCTGGAAAAACTGAACATCATCCAATAGCAACATATCCACACCACGATAGGTATTGGCAAAATCAGCGGATTTATTTTCCTGGATAGCCCGGATAAAATCCAACATAAACTTTTCACTGGTTAAATATCGTACCCGCATGGATGGGAAATGACGAATACAATAATTCCCCGTAGCTTGCAACAGATGCGTTTTCCCAAGTCCGGTACCGCTATAAATCAGTAAGGGGTTAAATGGTGTTTGTCCTGGTTTTTCCGAGACAGAAACGGAAGCCGCCTTGGCCAGTTGATTCCCCTTGCCTTCGATAAAACTTTCAAAAGTATAACGGCTATGAAGTTGGGTCTTTTCGTGGTATCCAGATAGTATGGTATTTTCTTTTTGAATCAGGGGAGGGATTTCGTCTGATTTTTTATTACTGACAACAACACTGTAATTGACAATTAACGGATTATCAAAAAACTCTTTGACTGCTGAATCAATTAAATGACGGTATTTCGACTCTAACCATTCATAATGAAATTGGTTTGGAACCTGCAGTACAACGCCGTCAGAGGTGATTGTGGATATAGCTATCCCGTCAAACCAGGTTTGAAAAGCCTGTTCCGGAATTCTTTCTTTGATATATTCCAGGCAGTTATTCCAGCGTTCTTCCTTGCTCAAGGGGTATATCCTTATCCAAATTAATTATTCACAACTTATTCACATTTACCAAAATCCGCGTGTAAAAATTCGGGATGAACACGAATGGATTCCAAGTAAAACAATTGGGAATTTAAAGAGATGCCAGTTGTGGATAATAACTAAATTTTTGTTACTTGTCACTGATAATCTCAACAGAGCGCTTCAGTCCCCATAATAATTTAGCGAATTCATTTATGGATTCGTTAAATGGCTATGGCATTGAGTTCCATGACGCTTCAGCGTCCTTACATTGTTTCAGCGAATTCATTTATGGATTCGCCCCTGTAAAACTTTCCATTACACAACGAGATTCATGGTGGCAAAAGTCTATTTTTGCAGGATACCGTTATTTCCTGCGTTTATCAATCCATAATTATAATGTGTGTGCAGTAGTTTTACGCCCTGTATGATCATCGTTTTTATCATATTTATTATTGCGGTCTGGATAATTAAGGAATACATTTCCTGGAATCCATCAGCAGAAAGATTTTATTCTGAAGAGAAGATGTCTGTTCTGGGTCATCGAGGTGCATCACAACAGGCTCAGGAAAATACCAATGCGTCTATAATTGCTGCTTTTGATCAGGGCGCTAATGGAGTTGAAGTAGATATTATGAAAACGCTGGATAATCACATTATTCTCCATCATGATTTTGACATCAAACATCCACAAAATGGAAATAAGTATATTGCCGATTTGACACTTGAGGAAATTCAGGGAATCCACAACCTGCAATTCGCCGGCGACAGCTTATCCGAATTGGAAATGATACCCCAGCTCGACAATATCTTTGATAATATCCCTTCAACAGGTTTGATAAATCTTGAGATCAAAACGCGAAGGGTGCTGGCTTCAGGATTTGAAAGCGAACTTGTAAGAATTATTCAGGATCGCAAAATTATTGATCGCGTTCTGGTATCTTCATTTAACCCTATGGTGATCAGGAAAATAAAGAAAATCAACAAAGACATACATACAGGCCTGGTTTGGAGAACAAAAGATGAATGGATTTTTAAAAGACCACCCCTGCTCTTCTCATATATTGGTCGAGCCGATGCCATACATATTGATATCCATTCTGCCACCACAGAATTAGTTGATAAATGTAAACGACTTGGTCTCAAGATAAATATGTGGACCGTGAACACCATGGAAGAATTTAAACTGGCAAAATTATTTGGTGCCGATGGCATCATCACTGACGAAATTAAATACATACTGGAGATATTATGAAAAAATACATGCTGCTACTGCCACTGATACTGGCCTGCAATGAAATAGCTATTCCTGAAAATCCACAGATTACAGAAGAGGATTTATATGCCCACGAATTGTTCCTCACCGATGATGAACAACAGGGAAGATATGCCGGAACCAAATTTGAGAAACGAACTGCAGACTATGTGCAAAAATGTTTTACCTCCTTTGGACTGGAAGCCCTCGATGGAAATTATATTCAGGAATTTGATTTTATTTCTGGCGTAAAAATTGGTGAAAATAATTTCATTGCCAATGATGAAAATGGGCAGGATAGGATTTCAAACGAATCATTCTCTACATTAGGATTTTCAGAAAAAGCGCAAATATATACCGATGTGGTTTTTGTTGGATATGGTATATCCGCACCAGATATTCCATACGATGATTATGAGAATCTTGATGTGGAAGGAAAGATTGTGGTGGTACTCAGATACTCTCCAGACAGCAAAAAAAATGATGGTGATTTTGCCCAATATGCTCCACTGAGATACAAAGCAGTAACCGCCAGGGAAAAAGGCGCCGCGGCAATAATTTATGTAACTGGTCCAAATGAGGATTCCTATAATGATAAGCTGAGATCTGCAGCATCTGGTGGTGGAAAGCAAAGTGTTGGCATCCCAGCTATCCATATGAAGCGAGCCGTATTGGAAGAATGGTTGGCATCAGCAGACCATGCCAATGTCCAGGATTTACAAACTTCAATCAAAGCGCATCCCCATGCTGAACCAGCTCCAAATAGTTTCGCAATAGGCCGGAAAATCTCTGTAAGTATTGATATCGAACCTGAATTGAGCACCTCAAGAAATGTCATTGGTGTCCTTCCCGGCGCCGGTTCATTAAAAGATGAGTGGGTGGTAGTTGGGGCCCACATGGACCATCTCGGCTGGGGGGGCGAAGGATCAACCTCCATGGCACCCGATATTCATGATATTCACAATGGTGCCGATGATAATGGTTCAGGTACTTCAGCCATGTTGGAGCTTGCTGCATATTTCCCCAAACAACCCCTTGACGACAACCGGAGATCACTGATGTTTATGGCATTTGGTGCTGAAGAAGTGGGACTCCTCGGTTCTGCAAATTATGTGGAAAACCCTTTAATTCCACTTGAACAAACTGCCGCCATGTTGAATATGGATATGGTTGGTCGGTTGAATGATAACACCCTGATTGTCAGCGGAACAGGCTCTGCCGCTATTTGGGAAGATCTATTAAATGAGGTCAATACAGACAGCCTATCTCTTACTCTTGATGCTGAAGGTTTTGGCAGCAGTGATCATCAATCTTTCTATTTAAAAAACATCCCAGTATTATTTTTCTTTACCGGTGCCCATGAAGATTATCACCGCCCATCTGATGATATCGATAAATTGAATTTTCCCGGTTTGAAGAAAATTACTGATCTGGCAGAAAGAACACTTAAGAAAATTATCTATCTTGAAGAAAGACCAGAATTCCTGAAAGGTGAAACCCGCGAAAAATCCGGCCGCAGTGGCAGGGGTTACAGCGTCACATTTGGTGTGGTGCCTGATTTTGTCTACACTGGTGATGGATTTAAAATAAGTGGTGTTCGTGAAAAAGCGCCTGCTGGCAAAGCCGGAATGGAAGCCGGTGATATCATTATCAACATCAACGATATTGACATACTCAATATTCAGGATTATATGTATGCCCTCCAGAATTGTACAGCAGGTGTTGATGCTACTGTGGTAATTATGCGCGGAGAAGAAAAGATCACCTTAATCATCGCCCCACAGGGCAAAGAGGATTGACGAGGTAACTGACTCACTAAATTATTTTAAGTATCGCAGGGTGATTTTTACTGAGGGCTGAAAGGCTCTTTAGATAATTACTAACTCCCTCCAGAACCGCGTGAGCAGGGGGGGATTATCAAATTTACAAATGTATCCCCAGTCCGATAAGGAATAATTTTGCGTGATCCGCTAAGGTACTATCCACGGTAGTTCTGCTGAAGATATGAATGAGAGAGAAAAACTGAAAGGTTAAAAAGGAAAATAATATATCCCTGGCAAAGTATCTGTCCCATGTCCATGGGCGGCGTTTTCTTTTGCGCTTCATCAGGTAAAGTTGGGTAAGGGAAATCCCCAACCCAAGCAAAATATAATAGGGCCAGCCCCGGAGTAGTAAAATCAAATAATCCCAGGTGACACCGCGATAATATAAATGATCAGGAATATGTCCCCAGAGAAGATTACCAATAGCAGTGGCAATCATGGTAGCAGTAAACGTTCTTAAATAGGGTCTTTTCTTAAAAAACCGAAAAAATACCGGGTAATAAAAGGCCCGGACTAAAAACTCCCGATAATGAAAAGCAAAACGGGACCATAATGAAACGAGATTGGTCGCTTTCCATGGTTTGTTATACTGCGGATCCATATTATAACCAAGCAATCTCCAGGTCCCAACCCTGAAATGAGTCACCGCCCCGTAAATAAGAAAAACCCTCACTTGATCCAGGAAGGTAGTGATCAATACCGTGGCGGTGGAAATCGACTCCCCGGCCACATACTGACGCACAACCTGATAGGAGTATTCATATACAGTAATACCAAATTGCGAATGAATAAATAATCGTACACCCTTCAAAAACCATTGGTTAAACAAAAAATAGAACAAGGCAATGCTGATGAGTTTTACGCCGTTTATGATAATTCGATTCTTATCCAAACTATAAAAACAGCCGGCAAGATACGAATATCCCTGACCTACATACGGCGCATAACGATTGTTTGAAATTGTCGCTGGACTCATAAAAATAGATAGATATTCGATCACCGAAATATCATCCGGGATGCCATTACCCCTAAAATCCACATAATAGATAATGAGTCGTTCCCATTGCCAGAATAGGAAGATGATGCCCACAGGAACCGTCCACTCATATTGTGTTAATCCCTCTGATATTGCTCCCAATGCCGCAAAGAGAATCGGTGTTTGAATGATTAGGGTTTGAAACAACCCGACCCATTTATTCTTCTTCCTCACAATTGGATCTAAAACAAATTGTAATATCAATAGTGAAAGTCCAGCTACACCTATGGATACGAGAAGTAACATTCCCATTTGGAGATCCAATGATAAATACAAAACACCAAAAATCACCAAACTGAGAGTTTCCCTCACGGCAAAAATATTTTTATTTTGATAATGAAGAGAAAGATAGATTGTCAGATGGGCGGCGAGGAAAATCAGCGTAGTAGCCAATCCATATAAGAAGCCAAAACCGAGGAGAAACCAGAGTACAAAGGCCGCCTTTTTATATTTTATGGGGAGAAAGTATCCGCTGAGGAATGCCAAAAGGATAACGGCAAACAATACCAGGCGTTCATCCTTGGCACCAAATAACGATGTATGCTGGATATGAAGGGAACAGCCAAGATCCCTCACATTCTTAAACAGATTTTTTATCTGGATGTCAAACTTACCAAGCACATCCTGAGGAGATGGGATATCAAAATAAACCGGCGCATTGGAAAACAGGTAGGCATAGACCAATAAAACGGTCAGAACTCCCGATACAACCCAATAGTTATTGTTGGCGTTGTTTTTCTCCTGTTGTTCAGGAGTGGCCGGTGCCCCTCTGAGTTGAATCCTCATTGAATCATTTGCCGTTCTTCAATTGACCTTCAACAAATTCACTCAGCGTATTGATATTCTTGAAATTGTCGGCATTCACATCATTGGCATTAAATTCGCATCCAAAACTGGTTTCCAAAAACATGACAATCTGAATAATTCCCAAAGAATCGATCACATAACCATCAAGGAGATCAGTCGTATCTGTTATTTCACTTGCCTGGTATGAATAATTATCTTCGAGGAATTGATAGATTTTCTTTTTTACTTCAGTTGGTTCCATACTGCTCACTGGTTTTTGGGTCCATATAATTTGATAGCCATTTTCCGGCTGGGTTTACCTGAGTCTGTTAGGGGGATTTTGGGAACGATTACAATCTTTCTTGGCATCATATGCGACGGCAAAGATTTGTGAAGATATGATCTGAATGAAAGCATATCCCAAGTATCCGGGTTTGTAGGCACGATAAAAATCCATGGAATTTGGGTGAGGATATCCTGTGGATCCGGCACACCTGCCACCATATAATCTTTAATTCCGGGTAAATCTTTTACTTCAATTTCCACTTCAGCAGGAAAATAAGAATTGCCACCGCAATTGATCAGATCATCAACACGACCACAATAGCTTATAAATCCCTCTTCGTCTTCCTTCCCGATATCTCCGGTTGAAAACCAGCCATGTTTAATTTTTGATCGATATTCATCGGGATTATCCCAGAAACCACCTGTCAATTGCTCGGCTTTGAGTTGAATCTCTCCCTGCTCGCCTATGGGCATTCGATTTCCGTCAGTATCAGCAATCTTCACTTTTACACCATCAGTGGGTTTGCCAACGGTATGAAGTTTATCAGGGTGTTTTCTCGAATCCAGGATAAGCGCCCGTGAGCATTCGGTAAGTCCATATTGAAAAAATACATTGGCTTTTGGGAATAACTCCAGCAATCGTGAAATTTCCAATGAGGTGAGAGGAGCACTGGCGATTTCGATTGATTTCAGTTTAAAAACTTTATTTTTTAATCGAGCTGGATCCGTTTTCAAAAGCATTTTTATCATCGGTGGCGAGGAAAAGAATCCGTTAATTGAAAATTTCTCAATATCATCAATTAAAGTTGGGATAGATATGAGGGAAGATGGGAATACGAGGCATCCACCGGAAAGCAATGTCGACGTCACCCTCTGCAAACCACCACTATGTGTCAATGGGGCGATGAGATATTCACGATGAAAGGCATCCATGCCAATAACTTCTGAGAGAGTTGTGGCAATTTTGAGTAATTGTCTATGCGTTAGAATTGCCCCTTTTGGCGTGCCAGTAGAGCCTGAGGAAAACAGAATAAGCGCTGCGGTTTCTAAACCGGGTAGATTTTCAGATTGAATACCCATCGATCCATCATGATTGTCGATTTTTTTTAAATCGTAGTCGATACTGAATTTGACCGCTGGAATATTGAAGGAGAAATTTAAAGAATCAGTATGGAGAATAAAGGCGGGTTTTGTCTGTTCAATTATTAATCGAATTCTCTGCTGACCCGTTCGCGGCTCAATCGGGACGACAATGCCACCCAGAGCTGTAATAGCAAAAAAGGCAATGATAAATTCAGGGCCGTTGGGCATACAGAGAATGATTCTCTCGCCGGCTAGATTCTCCTTTGATCCAATATATGCCGTCGCAGTCCTGACCAAATTCACGATATCGGCATATGTGAACGTGTAATTTTCCAGGAGCACAGCCGGTTGCCCCAAATCTTTTTCATTTTTGGATAACAACAGATCCGAAAATAAATTTTCTGACAATTAAGAATCTCTCTGTGATATGCGGATTTTATAAATAATAGATAGTCTTTGTTATTTTTTATTTTCTACGGCTGAATAATTAATCATTTTATAAATATCCGCAAGAGATATCATTTCATTTTCAACTGATGAGATAGATTGTGACCTATAAAGTTTTTGATATGCTTTTTCCATTGCCTTGAGAGAGGCGCGGAAAGCCTGATTGGCAAATACAGTTACTTTGTACCCATTATCATATAAGGCCTGTGCCGAAGTATTTGAATACGTAGAGGGAACTGCAACCAGGGGGATATTGCCATCCCATCGTGACGTAAATTCAAAAACCTCCTCCGGCCCGGATTTGTTTGAATGGATAAGCAGCAGGTCGGCACCGGCATTTGAATAGGCGTTGGCCCGTTCAAGAACTTCATCGATTCCCATCCCTGCTATAAAAGCCTCAATTCTGGCGATGACAATGAAGTCCTGGTCAGTTTGGGAGTTTTTAATAATATCGATTTTTTCAACAAACTCTTTTACAGGTACAAGTTGATGTTTTAAGTCCGCAAATAAACTGTTTCGTTTTGGGTGGACATTATCTTCAATGCAGACACCGGCGACACCAGCATTTTCATACTCTTTCACCATCCTTTTCACAATGACAGAATCACCAAAACCATCATCCACATCGGCAATGATTGGAAGTGAGCAGGCCAAATGGATTTCACGACATTTATTTAGATTCTCAGTCATGGTGATTAGACCTACATCAGGTATGTTTTTACTAGTGCTGATACAAAACCCACTTGAAAACAAACATTTGAAACCTGCACTTTCAGCAAGATGGGCTGAAATACCGTCGTAAACTCCGGCAAGAATAAGAGGCTCTTGTTGGGCTAAGATATTCCTCAGTTGTGTTGTTCGTTTAATTGGAAGCCCTCCTTTTAAAATTCAAATTTAGGAAATATATGGTTTGATCAAATGATGCAATTTCTCTGAAATTTCAACAGTACCTGATTTTTCAAATTTTTTAAACCTCTGATAAGATTCAAAACCAGGGATTCGGATATTATTTGATGTTAATGATTCAAGCCAATTGGAAATTGCTGGCCGCGACATATTAATTAATTCAGGACCCATTACAATTCCAAAAATTCCCTGCTGGTTTTTATCGAAACTACCTGGGGTATTGCCTCCAAGACAGGCAAGAAGCTCAATTGCTAATCCTAAAGCGAATGATTTATAAGAATTCCCGAATGGAAGTATAGCGCCGATTCCTTTAGCGGGAAACACTGAATTTCCATCGGTACAAGGTGTGCCATCAGCATTAATTGCCGAATTTGGCGGAAGCGGAATCCCCTCATTCCGTGACTGCAGTAAGGTGCCATGGGTGATTTCACTGGCAGAAAAATCAGCAATAAAGGGGAGATCATCGGTGGGCAGGCCAATGCATAATGGATTCGTTCCGGTTACGGGAGCCAAGCCTCCCGGGTAGGTCATTCTTGCTGGACTATTGGCCATCAAAATAATTCCACAGCCATTTTCAATAGCCATTTGAGCCCAGTAAAGAAGTGCCCCACTTGGATATACAGATTTAGTTAATAGAAAACAGGAAGTATTTTTTTTAGCGTCAATACATCCCTGTTGAATCATATGCGATATTATTGGGTAACCAATATACCCGGTGCCATCGGTGAAGATAGTCCCCTGTTTCTCTCTCTTCATCTCCGGTGAGGATTGATATTGGTAAGAACCAAATTTTTCAGACGAAATTAAGTAAGGGAAACGAGTTAAGCCATGATCGGCTTTTCCATATTGTTCACATCGGATCAAATGATCAATGGTAATTTCACTGTCAGCGTAGTTAAGTTGGAGATTTGATGATAGGGATCCAATTAAGGCATTTCTTATAGATGAAACCGAGAGAGTGATCATTTTACACTCGCTTCAGCTGATTTGTGTTTTCACCCAATTCGATAGATAGTGATATGAATGGAGCCATCTGCATATCACAAAAATTAACAAAATATTATGAAGGTTTACCTAAAAGAAATGCACAATTGGACGAAAAAAAAGGATCGGCACCTTTTCAGGTGCCGATCCTTTTTCACAACAACGAGGAGTATTACTTAATAGTAATGGTTTTTACTTCTGGTTTTATAGGTTCTATTTTGGGGATATTCAATGTGAGCACACCGTTTTTAAATTGAGCCTTAATGCTCTCCTCATTAACATGATCTGGTAAATTGAATGTCCGATTGAATTTTCCAAAGNCGATTTCACTATATTGATCAGATTTATTTTCAAATTCGCTTTTCCTCTCACCGGAGATTTTCAAGATATTTTCCTGCACAGAGATGTCTATTTCCTTTTTCTCCATACCGGGTAAATCAGCTGTAATTATGTATTCCTTTTCGGAGTCATTTACAGCAAATCCTGGATTCCATGAGTCAATATTTTTAGTAAATACAGGTCGATTATTCATTACCTGGTCCATCCATGAGTCCAGTTCATTAAAAATCCTGGTTGCCGGTCTTGTTCTAATTGGTGTCCATTTTACGAGTGTCATATTATATTCCTTTTGTTTTTTTTAATTACACTTTAACTAATAATGCCCACCGCATCGCAACATCTATTCCTCAAAAAAAAACTGACATAAAACATAAATCATGACATCAAACAATGCCATCATGACAGCACGGTGTGTCATATGGGCGCAATAGTAATAAACGATTGACAAAATTGTCATCTGATGATAATTTTATTCACTATAATTGTAACGAAAATCATGATTTATGATCAAAAGCATCAAAAAGGAACCTCAATGAAAAATCTTCCACATATCTTGACAGTTTTGCTGTTAATAATAATTTCAGCAGTAAGCTGCGCCCGAAACAACGACTCCAATAGTTCTAAGATAGTTTTATCCGGAGAGATTACCAACGGTCATCGAATTATATATCTGGATGACTTAAAAGGTGAAATTCAACTTTTCGTAAATCGCGGCGATTATGTCAAGTTTATATCAAGCAAAAATTCCAGCAAATTATCAATTCCTGATTTAGCGGTCACCATTAAAATTTCAGATTCGATAGAGCGATCGCAGGTGATAAAAATGAAAGAATCAGGAAGTTATACCTTGCTTTATGATGAGATTCAGGGGACAATTAATGTTTCTGATTACAATAATCGCAACTATCAGGAGTTAAGCGTGGCAGATGCAATGAAACTACTTAAAAACGAAAATCCGATTTTACTCGATGTTAGAACGATCGGGGAGTATAAGCAGGGACATATTGACTCAGCATTGTTGATTCCTGTACAAGAACTTCAGTTTAGATTAAAAGAAATTGAATCACATAAGAATGATCCACTTCTGATTTATTGTCGTTCAGGAAACCGAAGTACGGTTGCTTCAAAAATGCTAATTGAAAACAGTTTTAACAAAGTATATAACCTTCGGTATGGAATAAAGGATTGGATAAAGCAGGGTGGAAAAGTTGTGAAATAAATTATTTATATTATTTATAAATATCACCGATTTCGAATATTATTCTACCGATTTTTGACGAACGCCGATAATATTTGTAATTTTCTGAATTGATAAATACCACAGAATAACAACAATTATATCTACAAAAATATAAACTGGCCATGGTCCAAACCATTTTTCGATATCAAGGGTTGGCTCCATCAAATCGAGAATATTTTGATCAAAAATAAAATTATAAATAGCCACTACAACGGTATATAATAGCATAGCAAGAAGACCGTTTCGACATGAATGATATGAAAGCCTTTTTCCTGAAGCAATAATTATAACCGTAAATACCAATGGACAAATATGTTTTAACCAGTAAGCAATCCACACAATTGAATGTGTTTCTATCGAAGGGACAGTTTGGTTATTTGAGATAAAAAAAGTGAGAAGATCCCCCGTCCAGGCAAAATAAAAGACTATATCAAAAAGAAACTGTGAATATCGAATAGATAGAATTATTGCCAGCAATGCCGTGATATTACATAACCAGATTTGGTAATGGGGATGATACAGAAAATTATAACTTGAGGTAATTGACAGGGCAATAGCGAGTACAACCGAAACGATTATCTTGGAATAATCCTTGAAGTATACAGCTACTACTACCAGTAAAGCTGAGATAATTAAGAGGATGATCTCAGGCAGGGGCACAATATTTAGTTTTATAATTATTATTCATTCAGTATTTATTGACTATAACACCGACAACAGAATTGTTGATACTAACAGATAATCCATGTTGAAATATTATTTTTTTATGTACGTGTGTTTTCGAAATTTAATGACAAAACCTGTATTAGAATTCAGAAATTTCTTAAATCTGATTCAAACTGACAATACTGCTTGATAACTGTAGTCTCAAACTACTTTGGTGTAATAATATTAAAATACTTTTTAACCCATAAATAGTAAGTTACAAAAATATGGTTAGCAACAGACAACTCGAAGAAAGAAATGCACGCCGTGATAGAATTATCGACGGAGCGCTGAGAGTTTTTAAAAGACTCGGTATTGATGGTGTAACAATGAACGAAATAGCCCTGGAATCAGATTTTGGCAAAGCGTCTTTATATTATTATTTTCCCTCAAAAGAAGATGTTTTTCAAGCGATTATGGAAAATGGCTGGCAGAATTTATGGGAAAGCATTGAAGACATTGTCGTTAACGAACAAAAACCAAAGAAAAAATTCTTAACACTTTTAATAACCATAGCTGAAATTGTTAAATCAAACCAAACATTATACGAGTTTTTGTTTGCCGCGCCAAAAGCAATACCTATGAATTCAGAAAATTTTGATTCATGGAAATCATATCAGAATCGATTATATTCAACAATAATGGGAATCCTTGA
>JGI26252J51714_1000620_pt1 | contig 18582 bp, 14 predicted proteins | sample SaaInlLV_10m_DNA_4_FD_51714 | JGI IMG/M metagenome (IMG submission 51714)
TGAGTAAGTAACACACGCCAATAAGCCAATTCATGTTCTATGTCTAGATTGCGTAGCCTTCTGATTGGTTCTTCGAAAAAAGCCTTCTGTGCGACACTCATCGAATCTTTAACCTCTCCATCTTGTGCAAGTTGCGCTATTAAGGAATAACCGCGTTTCTTTAGCTCTTCTTTAAGTTGGCTTCTTGTGTGTGAGGAAAAAAACCAACTACTGGCTATGCCAATAGTTGCAATTAGCAAGCTTGTGAAAAAAATGAATTTGAATCTTATTCCTATCTTTATCATTTAATATTTCTATATTTAGATTTTATGGATAAAAATTTATCTTTGTATCTTTCTGGATTGTTTCTAGTTCTAATCCAAGCATTTTTGCCGTGTCAGTATTTACTGTTAATTTAAAGTGATCTGGGAAGACAATACCAAGTGAGCATGGTGTTCGTGGTTCTAATATTTTTCTGGCCAATTCTGCTGCTTGCTTTCCAACGTCTTTATGGTCAGAGGATACGGCTGCCAGGGCGCCTGCCTTAACAAAAACATCTGATGTGCATAGTAATGGAATCCTGTTTTCATTTGTGGAGAATTTAATTACGTCGAAAGACTTTTTTGTTACTACTGTACTATCCGGCAATAACCACAATGCATCAATTTTGCCAATCAAACTTTCCATAGCTTCAGATACTTCTTTTGAAGAACTGATTTTATATTTAACCAAATCTATATCAGCGTCCTTTATTATATTCTCCGCCTTTGCGATAATGTTTCCTGTCTTAGAGGGGTCATAGATTACGCCCAAACTCTTAAACGGTCCTAAAATAGATTTAAACCCTCTTAATTGATCTTCTATTGAAATTTCAGTTGATATGCCAGTTATGTTAGGCTCGGTAAGCTGAAATCTTTCGTGATTAATGACCATGCAAAATACGATAGGTATATCATCAACTTTTTCCATTAATACAGTTGCCGCCAATACTCCTATTGCCAAAATAATATCAGGTTTTTGCTTTCTGGCCTTACGTACTATCTTTTGCCCGACCTTCATCTTGCCATTCAGATCATAAATTGATTTTATAGTAATATTGTTTTTTAAACATTCGTCCTGGAATCCTTTTACCGCTTCATTGTATGCAGAAAGGTCTTGGCTCTTAATCACTATCACTGTTTCCTCGGCATGAGCATAGTAAGCGCTGAAAAGGAGTGTCCAGAGAATAATAATGAAAACAGTATATTTGTGGTTTTTATTAATCATTAATCAAAACTGATAATGAAATTCAATTGTAACCGACCAACCCTGTTGAGGATAATCGGTAGGGACTGTATTTTTTGGAGCGGGATCACCATGGCTTTTATCAAAAAGATTAAATACTGATCCTCTCACCTTAAGATTGTCTTTGAAGTTCTTTCCAATAAGTGTTCACTATTTCTACTTTGTTGCACAAAAAATACCATACTCCCATAACCCTTTTTTTAATGCTTCGTATTGATGAAACCAAATTTGCAGAGGATATGACTTCATTGGGAAAATTTTGTCAAACAAGTGAAAAAGAATAAATGGGAATGCTAAATAGTACATCAACTTTGCTGTAGGAAATACCTCCCTGCTTATATTTTGATAATTACAATTATGGAAACCTGTTTCTCTTGCAAATTGTATGAAATTCTCCGGTGTTTCTAAATAATTAACTGCCCATCCTTTAACCCACTTGTCCATGGATCTTTGTTCTTGATAATTGTAATCTTTTTTACTGGCAAAACCGTCAGCTACAATTAGCCGGCCTCCTTTCTTTAAAACTCGATATGCTTCCTGGATGAATCTGTCTTTGCCGGCAGCATAGCAAACACTTTCTAACCCCCAGACAACATCAAAATGATTATCCGGAAACTCAGTCTTATGATAGTCCATTTCAAGGAATTCTGTTAGCTGTTCAACACCTTCTTTCTTTGCATTTTTATACGCAAAATCAATTTGTCTTGGACATATGGTAATGCCCGTGACATGGCATCCAATATTCTTTGCCAGGTAAACGCTGCAACCACCAACACCACAGCCGGCATCCAGGACACGATCTCTTTTACCGATACTTGCAGTTTGTGCTACAACTTCATTGAGTTTCTGGGTTGCCTTGAATAAATGATTTGTGGTCCCATCCCAGTAACCATAGTGGTAGTTTCGTCCCCAGAGATGATACGACAGTTCTGTTTTTCTATAGTATTCGATAATATCTTTATTGGTAAATTCCATATTGAAAGACTCTCCTGAATATTGAAGAAAATTTAATTTGTGCTTAGTAGTTTTCTATTTTCGTAAACCTTCTATTCCAATCCAACCAATAAGTTGTCAAATAATACTAAATAGAGCGTTGGTCTAATACCAGGCAACCGGGTCAAAAGTTAAAGCGTAGTTCAACCCTTAACGATCTTCCCTGTTGGGGGAAATCGGTAGGGACAGTACTTACCGGGGAGGGGTCGTCATATCCTTTGTTAAAGAGATTATAGATCGATCCCCTTATCTCAAAATTATCTATGAAGTTCTTCCCAATAAGTGTGAAATTTGAGAGTGTGTATGAAGGTAGGTCACGTCTTGTATCGCCATCTTCCCTTGTCCTTGGTCCGCTGACAAAGGTATTCATATTTGCATTAGCATATTTCCAGAACCCTAAGTTAATGCAAAGATTTGCTTTATGTACAGGGACAAAAGCCAAGCGGTTTCTATTCCTTGTTTCTTCAGCATTCTGGAAGGTGTAATTAGCATAGGCGTAATTGTCATTTTCCCATTCTGCCTTCAATTCCGCCTCAACTCCCTTTATCCTTGCCCCTCCCTGGTTTTGATCCTGTGAAGGTGTTTGTGAGTCTTTTTGTATCCTATCTCTTATCCTATTGAAGAAATAATTCACGTTGACCCTTATATGTTCGGTAAAATTGTAGCCTAGACCAATTTCAAATGTATTAATCTTTTCCGGATCAAGGTTGGGATTACCTACCGTGGCAGGATTATTTACAAAGAACAGTTCATTAAAATTTGGAGCTCTGAAGGCAGTTGCATAGAGGATCTTCAAATGAGCATCCTCTATGAATCTCCATATCAAGCCGGCTCTTGGATTGGTAGTACCTTCAAATCTCGTAAACCTGTCATGCCTCACACCAATTGTTAAATCAATATCCTTTGTAATGTTCCATTCATCCTGCAGATAAAATGCCCATATATGTCTTGTTGCCTTTCTGGTAAATGGGAGGCTATGAGAGAAATCAGCAAATGAGGAAAGAGGCGCATTCGTTAAGGGATGGAAATTTGTTCCATAATGTATGTCGCCCTGGTGGATCCACTCGTATTGCAGTCCAATCGTCAATTCGTTTCCTTTAAAAACGTTATAGTTGAGTTGGTTTTCAAAGCCGATAGTCTTATACTTAATACGTGTAATAGCTTTTACACCATCAGGATAAGTTCCGGAAGAAAAACCTTCAGGGCGTGACTCAGCCAAGGCTTCGCTGTTATATTGATCATAATATGCCTTTGATATCATTTTCAATCTTTCACTCAGGCTTAATCTATAAAGAAATTCAGTAAATATATACGTGTCTTTCCACTCCGTATCATCACTAAGGGCGTCATCAAAGCCTATATAACCTTCTCTTCTCTTCTTCATATACTTTGAGTTGATTTCCAGATTCTTATACGATAGTTTTAGATTTAGGTCAGTTTTTTCCTTTTCATTTTGAGATCTTCCAGGAGTTAGTGAGACTGGATCTGTGGAGATAATATCCTGTTCAATTTTTTTACTGAACCCTTCCGTATCGAAATAATCAAAGAACCCTGATATTTTAAGGTCTTTATATTCTTTTCCAAATAACATGTTATAATTCTGGGTATCAAATGATCCGCCACCTGTAGTCAGCTGAAAACCGTCAATATCCGCTGTATCCTTTGTGATAATGTTTATAACGGCAAGGAACGCGTTCTGTCCGTAAAGGGCTGAACCCGGCCCCCTGATAATCTCTATCCTTTTTATATTTACAACAACAAGATCATCAAAATTAAACGTTGCCCCTCCAGATCCCGGTTCATTAATGGAATGCCCATCTATCAGTACCTTCACTTTCGATGAGTCTTCTTCGAGAATGCCTCTCACGCCAATCTCTCTGGTACCGTTTCTGTTCATTGTGATATCAAGCCCAGGAACCATTTCTAAAATATCTGACACTGTCCTGGCGCCCATTTGTCTTATCTGTCTGGCGGTAATAACACTCATAATGGCTGGAGATTTCGAAACAGTTCTGGGCCTTTTTAAAGCGCTGACAACTATCTCCTCCTCTGTGAAGATCGCGAAGATTTCTTCAAGTCCAGCCTCTTTGCTCTGAGCATGCACGCTTTCAGCAGCAAATAAGATTAGATTCAATAATAAGCAAAGGATAAAATTAAGAAATATGAATGTCCTTATAGCTTTTGAATATGCATTTAATCTTTTATGAAGTGCCTTTTTAGATTTATTGCTCATAATATGTTTTGATAGTTATAATGCAAAATTTATTGATTAATATGCAATTTAAAATTGTTCAATAGAAATTAACATTATTTGATTTTTTCCCACCAACGGGAAGAAGAAAATTGTTGACCAAACTCGATGTTATCCCCTATATGGAGTGTGACCAGATCAACATTNTTTTGCTTTGCTGCTTTAACAGTTCGCTTAATCGGTTCATCCCAGTCATGGAGACTCAAGTCGTAGGCGCTCCAATGTACAGGCAGCAGGTGTCGCCCCTTAACATCAAGATGGGCATCAATTGCTTGCTCAGGGTTTAAATGAATGTCCGGCCAGTAAGGATCATAACCGCCGACTTCCATCAGTGTCAAGTNGAAGGGGCCAAAGCGATGGCCGATTTCCTGGAAATGATTGGAATATCCCGTATCGCCGCTGTAGAAAATTCTGTATTTCGTGCCAATGATGGCCCAGGAAGACCAGAGTGTCCGGTTCTTATCAAATAAGCTTCTTCCCGAGAAGTGTCTGGCAGGAGTACAAATGAGTCTTACTTTTCCTACCGTATATGACTCCCACCAATCGAGTTCTTTGAATTGGCTTTCCCGAATTTTCCACTTTTTAAGGAGAGCTCCAATGCCAAGTGGTACCAGAAAAAATGTACCTTTTGCCGCTAGATATTGAGTGGTCGACTTATCAAGGTGGTCAATGTGATCATGAGAAATCATTACCACGTCAATTTTGGGAAGATCTGTCATGGCAATCGGTTTTGGGTGGAAACGTTTGAGCCCGATAAAACAGACTGCAGAAATAACCCTGGAGAAAACCGGATCGACTAATAATCTAATTCCATCGATTTCGATTAGAGCACAGGAATGTCCAAGCCAAAAGGCTCTTGAACCTTGCAATGGCATCGTTTTGAAGGATTCAGGATGGAGAGGTTTTAGGGGGATTTTAGAGGGGGGTGATGCAGTATAGTTCCCGAATAGCCTGTTTTTTATAAAATGCAACGCATAGCCATCTTGACACACATCCGTAGGAATGGAATTCACAAACTTCCCGTCTTGATAATTGGGAGACTCCTGTATCCTTTTCGAACGTGTGCCTGGAGCACGTCTTCCTATACGAGGGTGTATACGAAGTCCTTTTGATGTTGGCAAAATGGTGGCTATTTTGTGTGTTATTGTATTGTTCTGCATAATAGAATTGTAATTTGAACTAGAATCTGGTTATTTCACATAGATACAAGTTTGTTAAATAAACTCTTATTACTTGATAATCTGTTTATTAAATCAATGTTTAATACCAGTTATGTTTAACCCTACAACACCAATGATTATCATGCCTACACTCACTACCTTTATCAAGGTCATCGGTTCTCTGAAATGTACAGCTCCGATTATGACAATAAGAGCTGTACCGACTCCAGACCAGATCGCGTAAGCGACACTCACATCTATTCTCTTGAGGGCCATAGTCAGCGCGGTGAAGGATAGGGCATAGAACACAAAGATGAATATTGAAGGAATTGTTCTTGTAAAGCCTTCAGATAATTTCATAGATGTTGTTCCTGCTATTTCCAAGAAAATAGCTCCGGCCAGATATAGCCAACTTTGCATCAATTTAATGTATAACCTTTCAAAATAGTGTAAATGATCTTTGTCTCTAAATTAGGTGATGAGTGATAAATATTGTTAAAATCTCGCATGTACTTATCCCCTGATGTACCATGTAATAATAGCCGAAAATGCACCAAGATTCATAGCCCACGGGATCATACGCTTTGATACGGAAACCGCTTGTCTTGGATATAACATAATTGGTATTAATATCAAACTGCTTCCAACAATGACAAATGACAAGATTGATATCATGGGGAATACCCCTAACCGATATACATGTATTATTAGACTTAAAAGCAATAAAGAGATACATCCTACAATCCAATATGATTTTCTTTTGCCTAATGCAACCACTGTTGTTCTGGTATTAGCCTTTAGATCGTCTTCATACTCATACAATTCATGGTTGAGAATCGCCAATACCGTACCTAGAGAAAATATCAGACAAATTGGAATTACATGATTTTCCCATATGACACCTTTCTGTGAAGACCATGCAGGTGAGAGGAAAATTAACCCACCTACAACGGCATGCGTAAAAGCATCCCAAAAAGGCTTTGCTTTCATCCTGAAGGGTCTCCAGGAATATAAGAAGCCTGTTATAAGAATTGCCAAAGTAATTAAGACTACTATAGAGCCGGCAATAGCAGATAGTAAAAGGCTAATGATTGTGGCAGTCGCTGCTATTAAATACCCGGTCTCTCTTGGCGCATTGCCTAATGCGATGACATTTCTTACAGAGCGAGCCAGCTTGTCATCCGGCGCATCTTCAGCATCATTAAATGCAAATGTAGCGACTAAAGCAAATGTATTGGTCAAACCTATAGTTAAAAGAGGTATTAAGCTTTGTGCGTTTCCTGTAATGTCCAGGCCCACCATTGCACAAAAAAAACATATGGGCATGTAGACATGTAATCTGGCAAGTGAAAAGATCGTGGACACACTCAATCCTCTCAGTGCGTTCGAACTTTGTCCTAGCATGCTGCCACTCTTGGGCTGTGCAGGCTTCAGAATGATTTGCATGTCAGGGTACATTGCTTTCGTGTGAAAAAATGACCTTTTTATCATCTGTTTTTCCCTTAATAGTTTTTGTACATTACAACGAAAATAGAGCGTTATTTTTCTCTGTTATTTACGGTGCCTCAAACGAACATAAGTTTTCGTTATGAGTAAAAATGCTAAAACTGATTACAGATGGATGTTCCTGTAGGTTTGAATCTAACTGCCTGTGAAGTGTTTTTTCTGTGGTAACATCCATGTTATATCGATTTGTTCAAATAGGCCTTCCTAGCCTCTGTTTGTAATGGTATACAGTGCTTAATAAAAGTCAAGTTATAAATCTTTGTTTTTTCAGAGTTAACAGGTCAATTTAGTTTGATATGGTATGTTATTAACTCTCTTAAGTCAGGCTTGCTTATTTCCTGGAGTTCGTAATTTGCCCTTACAATGGGTTTGTTTATACTGATTATTTTTGCCAAATCGATTGGTGTGCCAGTGATGACGGTATCACACGCTGTTTGATTAATAGTCTCTTCAAGTTCGATGATCTGTTCCCGGCTATAACCCATGGCGGGGAGAAGATTGTCAATGTCAGGATACTTATTGAATGTCTCTTTTATGCTACCGACTGCATACGGCTTAGGGTCAACAATTATGGATGCGCCATATTTTCTGGCAGCCAGGGTTCCAGCGCCATAGGCCATTCCACCATGTGTTACTGTCGGACCATCCTCAACAGCAAGAACTCTACGGCCTTCTATTTTGTCCGGGTTCTCAACCGAAATTTTCAAGGTTGCATCGATAATGGAAGCATTTGGGTTTCTGCTTTTTATGTTCTCTTTCACCTTTACTATGTTTTCGGCATCGGCAAATTCTTCTTTACTTATGATAGCTATATGTGCAAGCATCAGGTTGGTTTCTCCCGGAAAATATGTTAATTCATCTCCCGGCCTGTGCGGGTCTACAAGGGTTATATGGAGGTCCGGTTTGTAAAAAGGTAAATCATTGTTGCCTCCATCCCATACTATTACGTCGGCTTCCTCTTCTGCTTCTCTTAATATTGCTTCGTAATCAACGCCTGCGTAGACAATGATTCCCTGTTCTATATGAGGTTCGTACTCTTCCATCTCTTCTATTGTGCAGTCATGCAGGGCAAGGTCTTCATATGTTTCAAAGCGCTGTACCTTCTGTTTTGATAGATCACCATAAGGCATAGGATGTCGGATGGCTACGACTCTCATCCCTGCCTCTTTTAATATGCGGCATACTCTTCTTGTGGCAGCACTCTTTCCGCATCCTGTTCTGACAGCACAGATAGCAATAATTGGGACCTTGCTTTTGAGCATAGTCTGTTCAGCACCCATAATAACAAAACTGGCACCGGCAGCCTGAACTTCACTGGCCTTGTGCATCACGTATTCGTGTGGTACATCACTATATGAAAATACGACGTCATCAACCCCGTGTTTTTTGATAAGTCCGGTTAGCTCTTTCTCATCGTAGATAGAAATGCCATCAGGGTATAGTTTGCCGGCAAGATCAGATGGATATTTACGGTCAGCAATGTTAGGGATTTGAGTTGCCGTGAATGCTACAACTTCATAGCCCTCGTTGTCTTTGAAGATAACATTGAAATTATGAAAGTCCCTTCCTGCTGCACCCATTATCAGGGTTTTTCTTTTTTTCATGTTTTTTAAGTCCTGAGATATTGTTCTTAATATATTTAGCGGTTCAAAACTACTACAGTGTGAAACAAATATCAATAGAAAACAGTTCTGAATGTTCTGTTTTCTCAAAATCCACTTGCCATGATTCTAGATTGGGAATACAATTACTTAAACTTACGCCAAAGTGTACTATTGCGTGTGTCCCTTTTAACATAATAATAGATAGTGGTATGACGTTTCGACTACTCATAATCTGTTTTCTAATTATTTCAAATTTGTTAGTTTTTATGAACACATCAACTGCTGAGCATATTAAACTGGATCTCAAGGAGCATCGCTTAAAGAACGGTTTGCGTCTAATACTGAGTGAGGACCACTCTTCTCCGATAATAAGCTTTCAGGTCTGGTACAATGTTGGTTCTAGAAATGAAAGACCGGGTATAACAGGTATTTCACACCTCTTTGAACATATGATGTTCAAAGGTTCAAAAAATGTTGAACCGGAAGAACACGGTCGTATCATCCAACAAAACGGTGGAACGGATAATGCATTTACTGCTAAAGATATGACCGCTTACTTTGAAAATCTTCCCAGTTCTCAACTTGAATTAGCTGTGAGGCTAGAGGCAGACAGGATGGCTCACCTTCGGCTTACGGCTGATACCCTGGTGTCTGAAAGGCAGGTCGTAAAGGAGGAGAGGCGCATGCGGGTTGATAATTCACTTTTTGGTAAATTGAGTGAAGCTCTCTACTCAACAGCATTTACCAGACATCCATATCGATGGCCAGTAATAGGATGGATGTCCGATATTGATTCGATAAGCCTGGAAGATTGCAAAGCTTTTACCGCTCACACTATGCACCAAATAATGCTACTGTCATATTACTTGGAGATATAGATTTTAAGGAAACCATATCCATTGTGGAGAAGTATTTTGGAAATATACCGGCCGCAGAGCTTGTGGATGAAGCAATACCCGTAGAAGAGATTCAGAAGGAGGAGAGACAGAAGGATCTTTTTGTTGATGCCAGCTTCCCATGGCTTGCCATTGCCTATCATATACCTGAGGCATCCCATGATGACATTCCGGTGCTTGAGCTTATAGGAAATGTACTTACAAGCGGACGTAGTTCCAGACTTCACAGGAAGATTATATATGAAGACCAATCAGCACTATCCGTTTTCACATCGGTTGACAATAATAAAGCGCCGGGGCTATTTACTATTACGGTAAATAGCATAAAACAGGGACATACTCTGGAAGAATTAACATCTGTAGCCAATGACTGCCTGGAACGGCTCAAGACTGAGATGGTAAGTGAGCGTGAACTTGAAAAGGCAATAAATAAAATGGAAACAAATCTTATCTTTGGCCTTCAGACCAACTTTGTCAGAGGTATGCGAATAGGGTTCAGTCTGGCAAGGACGGGAGATCCTTTGGGGTTTGTAGAGAAGCTGGAGAACTACAGACGTACAACTGCGGAAGAGATACAGAAAGTAGCAGTGAAGTATTTTACTCCTGAGAATCGAACTATAATAAGGCTGCTTCCCGGAGAAGATTCAGAGGAATCTGTAAAATAAACTTGTAAGGTACATAGTATGGTGATTACTAATTTAATGTTCTGATATTGTAAATGTTAAAAATCACAAAATCGTGCTTCTGCCGCTATGTTTTTGTAATTACGTTGACCTTATTTACTATCCTTGTTAATGATAAAAATCTGAGTGGCGAAGGAAATCTAGTATCCATGAAATACCGGAAGGCAACACTCGATAATGGATTGAGAGTAATCATGGTAGAGCACCATGAATTACCTATAGTAGCGATAGAGATGCTGGTAAAGGCCGGTTCTGTACACGAATCCAGGGAGAAGCCCGGACTTGCACATATTGTTACACAGCTACTCCGTGAAGGTACGCGTACTAAAAAATCTTTGGAGATTTCTGAGAGTATAGATTTTATTGGCGGTTCGCTGAGTGTTGACTGTGAATATGACTCGTCATCCGTTACGACTACTGCACTTGTAAAACATTTTGATACTATACTTGATTTGCTTTCTGAAGTTGTAAGGTTCCTACGTTCAAAGCTAAAGAGATAGCGCTTCACAGGGATAAGGCTATAACAGCCATACTAAGGGAAAAGGATAATAAGGCGTCAATAGCCGTCAGGCATTTCAGCGAGATGTTATACGGTAGACACCCCTATTCCAACCCTCCTATCGGGACAACGAAAGGCCTTAAAGCTATATCAAGAGATGAGATCATACAGTTTCACAAAACACACTATCTTCCCAATAATTCTATCCTGACAGTAGTAGGAGATATAGATTATGAAAAGACGCTTACTAGCATAAAGAAAACCTTTGGCGGCTGGAAGAGAGGAGTGATTTCGAAACCTACGTTACCAGCTGTACCAAAAATAGACGGTTACAAGATAAGGATTGTGAATAAACCTGATCTGACTCAGACAGAAATACGTCTGGGCCATATGGGTATTGCGCGAAATGATCCCGATTATTTTGCACTTATGCTGCTGAATCATATTTTTGGCAGAGGGCCTGCGTCCAGGCTCTATACCAAGGTGAGGTCTGAGAAGGGCCTTACTTACGGTGCTAACAGCGGATTTGCAGCAAGGAAATTACAGGGGCCGTTTTATGTAAGGACGTATAGTAAAAATGAGACTGCAATTGAAACACTTCTAGTGGTACTTGACGAATTGAAAAAGCTGAAGTCTGGCGGTGTGACAAAGGAAGAGCTGGCCAGTGCCAAATCATTTTACGTTGGCCATTATCCCTTGAGTATGGAGACAGCGGCTCAGATTGCGTCTAAAATTCTGGTCCAGGAGTTTTATGGCCTGCCTGAGGATTATATAGATAAATACCTGGACAGTGTAATGGCCGTTTCCATGGAGGATATTGAAGGTGCAGTAAAGAGAGTGCTTGATCCGGGGAATATGGTAATTACACTCGTAAGCAAATCGGAAGAGATCCTGGAAGAGGCGAGGGCATTGGGAGAGGTGGAGTTGAAGGAGTTATGATAACAACAGAAAAACTGGAAATTAATTCTCTGGATTTAGAGGGGAGCTGGAATGGCAGAACAAAAAGCGACTAATGTCAAATGGCATCACGGAAAAATAACAAAAGAAGAGAGGGCAAAACTATTGAACCAGAAAGGTGCAACCATATGGCTAACAGGCCTTTCAGGTTCAGGGAAATCTACAATAGCGGTTGAACTCGAACATGCCCTGATTGAGAACAAACATCAGGCGTTCATACTTGATGGTGATAATATACGCCATGGCCTGAACAAAAACCTCGGTTTTTCTCCCGAAGACCGCACTGAGAACATTCGCCGGATTGGTGAAGTCGCCAAATTATTTACGGAAGCAAATATAATAACAGTTGCCGCGTTTGTATCTCCATACAGAGAAGACAGGGATAATGTCAGGAAACTTCTCGGCGATGGTGAATTCATAGAGATTTATGTTAAGTGCTCTCTTGAAGTTTGTGAAGAACGTGATACAAAAGGCTTGTATAAAAAGGCACGTGCCGGTGAGGTTAAAGATTTTACCGGTATTTCAGCACCATATGAAGAACCTCTGACTCCAGAGCTGACAATTGATTCCTCAAAGTTGTCGATTGAGGAGTCAACAAGAACAATTTTAAACTATCTTGAAGCAAAGGGATATGTGGTGTTTTAGTGCCTTGAAGAAACCTCCTGTTTTTCTTCCTTATTCAAGTGATACTAAAGAGAGGTTTACTCGCTAGTATTTCCCAAAAATGTTTCATGTCTCAGTGGCAGGGATTTGTCAAAAACTTAACTCGCACTCGCTAACATACTTTGCAGTTTTTCGTCTAGATCATCAATTTCAAATGGTTTGGTAAGGGCATCATTGAAACCATATTTTTTAAAGTCAGACATTACTGGATCATCCGAGAAACCACTTGATACAATCGCTCTTGTGTTNGGGTCTATTTCAAGTAATTTTTGAATTGCCTCCTTGCCTCCCATGCCATGCGGTATTGTCAAATCCATTATGACTGCATCAAAAAGATTATTTGATTTTATGGCTTCTTTGTACCGCGCTATTGCCACGGTGCCGTCTTTGGCAGTTTCAACTTCATATTTAAGATTTTTTAATAGTTCGGCAACTACGCGCCTTATTATATCGTCATCATCCATTAACAAAATCCTTCCCCTTCCTTTTATTGGTACTGTTTCTTTAGTTGTGTTCAAGATTGGNTTTGCTGAAACCCTCTTATGAGAAATAGGAAGGTATATATAAAAGGTTGTGCCGTTGCCAACTTTTGATTCCGCAGTGATAAATCCATCGTGCTTGTTGACAATAGAATAGGCAATAGAAAGTCCAAGTCCTCTGTCTCCCTGTTTTGTGGTAAAGTATGGATCGAATATCTTTGGTAGCGATTCCTGTGGTATTCCGATTCCATGATCAGTTATGCTTATTTTTATGTAATTTCCAGCTCTCAGTGGTAACGTTTCATTTGCACTAACAACAATATTTTCGGCCTTTACCCTGATGGTTCCTCCATCTGGCATTGCCTGTTCTGCATTGATAATGAGATTGCTTATAACCTGCTTTATCTGGCCTTTATCCGCTTCTACTGTCCAAAGATCGTCTGGTAAATCAAACATACGTATGGCATTAGAACGGCTCGGTAGTATATTGACTAAATCTCTAATTACTTCTTGGACGGAAATAATATCCTTAACAGGGTCTCCGCCCTTGGAGAAAGTGAGTAACCGCTGAGTTAGATCCTTCGATTGGAGAACCACCTTTTTTGCTTCTTCCAGACGCTTATAAATTTCATCATCTGGGTTCGCACACGTTTCTGCCAGGGTGATCATACTCATGATTCCCTGTAAGCTATTATTGAAATCGTGAGCGATGCCTCCTGCGAGAATACCAACCGATTTAAGTTTCTGCATTTTGACAAGTTCTTCTTCCATCTGTTTACGCTCTGTTATGTCCTCCACCGCAGACACAGCTCCACACTGTGCTCCATTGCCATTGTGAAGTGAATACAAAGATACTTGGTACCATCCTTTCATGGCGGGGAGCATGGTTTCAACGGATACCTTATCAGAAGCACCCGAAAGAACCATAGTACATGGATTCCGAGGATCTGAAACTGACGTACCATAGTATGCCAAATAATAATTCAAGCCTATTACTGTGTCGTGAATTGTCTCAAAACACTTTCGCATAGCTTTGTTGGCACGCAAAATCTTACCTGACATATCCAGGATACAGACTTGAGCCGAAAGAGCATCAAATGATCTTTCCCATTCTTCTTTCTGCTCTGCTATTATCTCCTGCTGACGCTTAAGTTTTGAATTAGTGTCAATAAGCTCCTTGTTGAGTTTTTTGAGACTTTTCTTACTATTGCTTATTTCATAAACTGTTTGCGTTAACAATTGTGACTTGATATGAGCCTGATAGGATTGACAACGCATACGTAACGTTTTCTCAGTAAGACCCTTATTTATGGAAATCACATCACTGACATGTCTTGAACTTGCACGAATGATATCCTTTTCAAATTCGCTCATGGCATGTTCCCTTCTATATCTACACCGCAAGGAATGGTTTTAAGGTGCTCTATGGCTGTACGAATATTATCACCTTCAAGAACGGAACCGTGCTGAGGCAAAATACGTTCAATCTCGTACCCTTCCAGTCGTTCTAGAAAAGCCTTAAGAATACGATTGCTAGGCATATATATTTGATGAAATGCTACCATGTGACTGAGGAAATCATCACTTGCAAACAGATTCCACTCTTTAGATACCGCTCCAAATATATCACCAGAGAACAGGCTTCTTGTATGGCGATCGTAAGTGACAATGGCCCCGGGTGAATGCAGATAAGGGCTGAATATAAACTCCAGGACCCTTCCGCTCCTCAGGGTTAGTTTCAAATCATGATCATCAACTGCATAGAAATCTGAGCGAATACCAAGGTGACGTATTAGTCGAATAGAATTAGTGTGCGCAGCAATTTTCAAGTCTCGATTATTAATAACGTCTTCTACTACTGACAAGCTGCCACAGACATCAGGGTCTTGATGGCAGGCAACAACGACAGTGATATCTTCCGGATTAACTAGCTCTATGACTTTTCGCATAACGATAGGAAAGTGAGTGATAGAACCAGGATCGAACAGAATTATATCATCGTCATCAATAAGCAAATAAGGGTTACAATGCAGAAATGAGTCCTTATCGTAAAAACCTACCCAATGAATATCGCGATGTATTGAAACAGTGTTGTTGAGGTCAATTTTTTTCATAATATTTCAGGTTAATGTTGCTGGTTTTAACCATCTATTTGCACTTATTAAACCGAGGACTATAACATATCAGGTGAGTTTATTCTTGTATTAAATTGTCGGATTAAAATTAAAGATTTTAATCACAAGTAAAATGATATTCAGACTTAATCAGCTTAAGTGTAAAAAAAGGTTGTGCGTGCTATGATTGCTTCTGTTGCACATAAGCTCTTACAAGCTTTGCATCATCATAGCTTATCGTACCATTGGAATTTTCAACAATTGGGGCCGTGTGCCACGTCTTTAGAGTTAAAAACATCTCTTCGATTGTATTGCGTTTTACGGGATCAATGAGACGGTCTATTGCAACATCACGTCCATCCTTTATCAGGCTTTCAAGGTGTCCTGTGATAGTGGAAGTCGCAAGATTGCGGGCCTTCGCAATTTCCTTAATTGAAAGACCTTTCCTGGAAAGTTCATAGGTTTTTTCGATTGTCCCTCCTGCTATTTTTTGCCGTGGTGTATTTACCGATGGAGCAACCGGTTCTCTTTCAGGGATAGAAATATCAGGATTTTTGTCTAGATGAGCTTTAATTTCCTTTGTAAAGTCAATGCCGTAACTCTTAAGCTTGGTGTCTCCGACACCGCTGATAGTTATTATTTCATCCAGGGTTGATGGATAGTAAACACACATTTCATGAAGTGTCATGTCTGAAAAAATTATGTACGGAGGTACCTTATGTTCTTCTGCAAGCCTCTTTCGAAGAACACGCAGTTTATCAAACAGAACTTCATCATAAGGCTCAAATCCACTGACTTTAAATGCTTTCGGTTTCTTTCTTATCTCTTCTCTCTTTAATCCCTCGATCTCCTCTCTTCCTAAAAGTATATCCGTACCCTTTTTTGTCAGAATCAGAACCGGATACTGACCTCCATCCTGTGCAATCGCCTCCTGTGCCAGTAGCTCATCAACAATGAATTGCCAATGCTTTTTAGCTTTGTGCTTGCCCGCTCCGTAAGTCTTAATTTCGTTATGCTGAAGCTCACGTATCCGTTTTGTGTCAGCACCGGCAACGATATCGATGATATGCCCAATTCCGAAATATTGGCCTGTCCTTGATATCGCCGACATTACTATCTGCGCATCGGTAGTTATATCAACCTTCTCGACATCACCCATGCAGATGTCACATGCCCCACAGTTTTCCTCCAAATATTTCTCGTCAAAATATTCAAGAAGCTGCCTGCGCCTGCACACATTATGTGAAGCGTATTTGACAGATTTATTCAGCTTGTCCATTGAAACTGTCCGCTCATTTTCATTAGGCATCTGATCTATAAAATATCTGATTTTAGGGATGTCTTGTCTGCCAAAGAAGAGAAGGCAATTAGCCGTCTCTCCATCGCGCCCCGCACGTCCGGTTTCCTGGTAATAACCTTCTATGTTTTTTGGTAAATCTGCATGGATAACAAAACGTACATTTGACTTATCTATTCCCATCCCAAATGCAATTGTTGCTACGATTATGGTAACCCTGTCTCTGCTGAATGCCTCCTGATTGTTCTTGCGTTCTTCTGGACTCAATCCTGCGTGATAAGGTAGCGCACTGATACCCTGGTCTACCAGGAATTCAGTTAATTTAGTCACCGAGTCACGTGTAGTACGGTAGATTATGCCTGGTTCGTCTGCGTGCTCTTTAAGAAATCCGATTATCTGAGCTTCTAATCCTGCCTTGCTCTTTACCTGGTAAAAGAGATTCTGACGATTAAATGATGCACGGATAATATACGGAGATCTTAAGCCTAACTTGTTGATAATATCTCTCTGAACTTTCTGCGTTGCAGTTGCCGTAAATGCGGATACCGGGATGTGTGGAAAGGTTCTTGTAAGATTGCAGAGACTAAGATAATCAGGACGGAAGTCGTGTCCCCATTCGGAAACACAATGCGCCTCGTCTATAGCAAAAAGCGATATGGGAAGAGATTTCAGCGTTTCAAGAAAACCCGGCATAGCAAAACGCTCCGGTGCAATGTAGAGCAGCTCAAGGTCATTTTCTTTCAGTCTCTTATACACGTCAGACATCTCCTGTGTACTTAAAGAGCTGTTTAAAAATGCAGCTGACATTCCGTTTTCGATAGCCGCGTCAACCTGATCCTTCATAAGGGAGATCAACGGGCTGATAACAACGGTAGTTCCATTCATCATCCTGGCAGGTAATTGATAACAGAGTGATTTGCCGCCTCCGGTAGGCATCACGGCAAAAACATCCTTCTTCTCAAGGATGTTTTTGATTATCGTTTCCTGATTAGGGCGAAAGGATTGAAAGCCGAATACTTTTTTAAGTGTATTGTGCATATTGTAAATTTCTTATTGCGATAGCGATCTAACCTATTTTCAGATATGGATCGCCTTGCCTTCAATCATGTGGAAAACTTCTGAGAACACTTCTGAAATGGTTGGGTGAGGGTAGATGTTGGCGCTGACTTCCAGATTTGTCGCTTCCAGGTTCATGGCAAGGGACATACCACCTATCAATTCAGCAACTTCATGTCCTATCAGATGTACGCCCAGAATCTCGCCGCTTGACTTATCGGTAATAACCTTTATGAAGCCCTCCTCTTCGCCAATCGTCTGGGCTTTGCCATTGGAAATAAATGGGAATCTGGCAACTTTAAGATCATAATCAGCCAACTCTGCCTCTTCCTGGGTCATGCCGACACTCGCAACCTGAGGATTCGTATAGGTTACTTTCGGGATAGTGTTATCGTTTATTGGTGGGTAATCCACTCCTGCAATATTATGCGCAACAAACAGTCCCTGTGCGGATGCGACATGGGCAAGCAGTGGTGGGCCGGTGATATCACCAATTGCATAAATGCCTGACTGGTTTGTCTGCATGTTCTCATCTACGTCTATGAATCTTCCATTGAATTCAAGGTTAAGGGCATCCAGGCCTGAATCTTCCGTTTCAGGCTTTCTGCCCATGGCAAGCAGAACTTTTTCACTTTGAAGTGTTTCCTTTTTTTCATCACTTTTCTTAACCGTTGTTTCAACTGAGTCTTCTCTTATTTCAATGTGATCTAGTTCGGTCTGAGTAAGGAATTTGATACCTTTCTTTGAAAGACAGCGTTTCAATGCGCTTCCAACATCTTTGTCGCTTGTTGGAAGGATTTCGTCCATTACTTCAATTACGGTTACTTCGCATCCGAGTGCATTATAAATGTAAGCGAATTCGATTCCTACTGAACCGCCTCCAATAATAAGGAGTGAGGATGGTACCTCCTTGAGTTCCAGAATGTCATCACTCGTTAATACGTTTTTCTTATCATGTGGCAGTCCTTTAAAGACTACAGGTGAAGAACCGGTGGCGATAATGATATTTTTTGCTGATACTTCCTCCTTGGTTTTGCTGCCGTCCTTGACCAGGACTTTTCCGGGAGATATTATCTGGCCTGTACCTTTTAAAATATCAACCTTGTTTTTCTTGAGTAAGTGTTCTACTCCACCAAACAGTCTGTTTACTATTGTCTGCTT
>JGI26252J51714_1000697_pt1 | contig 17133 bp, 20 predicted proteins | sample SaaInlLV_10m_DNA_4_FD_51714 | JGI IMG/M metagenome (IMG submission 51714)
TCATCCAAGATAAACAACACGTTGTGCTGCTTACATAATGCCTTTGCACGAGTTAAATATTGAGGATTATAAATACGCATACCGCCAGCACCCTGTACGACAGGCTCTAAAATCATAGCGGCAATTGAGTCAGCATTTTGTTGTAGCGTTAACGTCAAATCTTGCAAGGCTTCATCCATCGCCACCATTGACGGACTCTGAACAAAATAATGCTTAGGCAAAACTCCTGAAAACAAATGATGCATGCCGTTATTTGGATCGCACACACTCATCGCACCAAAGGTATCGCCGTGATAACCGCCACGAATGGTGACAAATTTGTGCTTTTTTGACTGCCCTTGATTGTGCCAATACTGCAACGCCATTTTAAGCGCCGCCTCCACCGCAACCGACCCAGAGTCTGTAAAAAAAACCTTGCTTAGATGCTCAGGTGTAATGTCAACCAAGGTCTTGGCAAGTGTAATAGCAGGCTCATGGGTTAAGCCGCCAAACATCACATGCGACATTTTGCCTAATTGAGCTTGAGCTGCTTGATTAAGTGTTGGGTGGTTATAGCCGTGAATGGCACTCCACCAAGAGCTCATGCCATCAATGACACGCTTATTGCCTGCCAGATTTAGATAAACACCATCAGCTGACTCAACTACATGAGTCTTAACTTCATTGGGAATTTTGGCGTACGGATGCCAAATATGGTTTTGATCAAATGTGTCCATAACAATATATTTTACGTCACTTTAAATGGCAACCATCTCTTTTACTTTTTTTGTAACGAGTTTTGCCCGTTACAAACTGACTTTCTATTAAATCGTCATATAGCCTTACCTATGACGATTTATAAATACTCTTTTAATTCGGCCATGGAGTCAATCACCAGATCAGGATTGGTGTCACGGATGTCATCACCATGATTGTAACCATACGACATGCAAATAATTTCAAATCCTGCCGCGCGTGATGCCTTAACATCGCTAACTGAATCACCCAGCATCATTGAATCTTCAGGTGCAATACCGAAAAATTCAGCACTGTGTAATAATGGCAACGGATCTGGTTTTTTCTTTGCCAAGGTATCGCCTGACACCACAATGCCAAAATAATCAAAAATTCCCAAATCTTTTAAAATTGGCAAGGTAAATTGTTCAGCCTTATTAGTAACACAACCCAAGGTGTAGCCTTGGTCTTTCATATAATCCAATCCTTCTTTAACACCATCATACAAACATGAACGTACAGAGGTGTTAACCGCATAAAGCTCTAGAAATATTGGGTAAGCTTTATCAAAATCAGCTTTATTAACTACACCTTCTAGCTCGCCAGTTAGCGATCTTTCAACCAATTTAGGAACGCCGTTGCCAACCCAATGACGCACTTGCGCTTCACCCCAAGGCTGTTTTCCCAAAGCTTTCATCGTCTCATCAACACAAAAAGCCAGGTCTGGAACACTGTCCACGAGTGTGCCGTCAACATCAATCATAATCAATTTTGGGTTGAATTTTTTTATACTCACTTTAATACCTCTTTAGTTATTTTGGTAGAATAGCCCTTAGACTAAATTTAAAAAAACATTGTAATGCAAAATTTAACAACAATCGGTTTTATTGGTGCAGGAAACATGGCTTACGCTATCATCTCCGGATTGATTAACAATGGCTTTTGTGCTGACAATATTAAAATCAGCGATAAAAACGAATCATTATTATCCCTGCGAAAACAAGAATTTAACCTTGAAGTCTTTACGGATAATATTGAGCTTGCCGCTCATTGCGACGTTATTATATTAGCAGTCAAACCGCAAGTTTTATCCTCTGTTTGCCACCAACTGAAAGACTCACTTAAAGCTAACACACTGATTATCTCAATTGCCGCTGGCGTACGCGCCCACGATATCGACCGCTGGCTTGGTGGTAATGCCGCTATTGTGCGCACCATGCCTAATACACCAGCCCTATTAAATCAAGGTGTAACAGGTATGTTTGCCAACGAATGCGTGAGTGACACTCAAAAGGAATTGGCCATTAGTATTCTTGATAGTGTGGGCCAAAGTTTATGGGTTTCAACAGAAAAAATGCTCGATGCTGTGACTGCACTGTCTGGCAGTGGTCCAGCTTATTTTTTCTTAATGATCGAATCCATGACAAATGCTGGCATTGCACTAGGGTTAGATGAGCAAACTGCTCAAACCCTCAGCATTCAAACAGCACTGGGTGCCAGTATGATGGCTGATACTAGCAACCACTCTCCAAAAGAATTACGAGCAAATGTAACCTCTCCAAATGGCACCACACAAGCTGCTATTGAATCTTTTCAAGATCAAAATTTTGAGATGGTGGTTGCACATGCTATGCGCGCTGCATTTGATAGATCAAGCGAACTGGCATCAGAGCTGGGCGATAGTGACTGAGCGCGTCACCTTTAAACTCCAGGCCTCAAAAACCTATTTAAGCATATCGATACTCATACACCTATTTGCGCTGGTTATTATTTGGCTTTACAGTTTTAACAACTACGTTAGTCTGGTATTAAGTGTTATTCTTATTATGCATTTTTACTTTTTGAATGTTCAAATTTTGCTAAAAAAATCCAGTGCTATTTTGTCATTTTCTTTAAATGATAAAGCAATAACAACAACAGACAAACAGGGGAATAACCAGCAATATCCTTGTGTTTACTGCGCCTATCAATCTCAATTTTTGGTGATAATCAGCTTGAACAAAGGCTCGCTGGTTATCTTTAAAGATTCGCTTGCTTCTCATTCTTTATCGCAACTAAACAGACTATTAAATGCTTGAGCCTGAAGACACCCTAAAACTAAATGTTTTAATAGCCACTTCGGTCGCCATTCGTATTGACACTTATAAATTGGTCGTGGTTGGACTCAATGCACAATTTAAAGAACAAACGATTGAATTAAGACCTAGTGGCGATAGTGAGGCCTACATTAAAGCGGTAAAAAAACTCTTGGTTACTCAAGTACTTGGCGCCATGGGTGGCTACCCTTCTTACTTAAAACGCTGGTCGAGAATGGGTCAGGTTGAATCTTCGAATCTAGTTTCATTACTTAAATTGGGTGAAGTTGAGGCTGTAGTAGCGGTTGCCAATTCTACCAATCTCGATGACAACTTATTAAAACTCACTTGGTGGTGCGCCACTAATACAGATAGTCAGGCTGAAATTGGNCGTTTNTTATTAACCAAGGCGTTTGTCATCAGCACTAAAACGGGGCAAGAAATTGCCCAATACCTGCTCGAATTTTTACCTTTTGTGAATGACACAGAGCAACTAATTGACACTACCAGCTTGGTCTTGCAAGGCGACCTAATTGATCAAAAAGATAGGGATAGACTGTGGAAACAAGGCCAGAGAAAAACAGCATTTTTAGTAGGGTTTGTTGAAAGAATGCAAGGAAGCCTTCCCAATGATCTCAACATTCAGGCACTTAAATATCAACACCCAGAACTACAGATTATCAACAGCGAACAGTCACAAATTTTTTTAAAGACCTTGGCTCATATCCTTAAAAAAATTAATCAGGAATACGTACTTTATCGTGCTTTGGAGGTGTTGGGCCAATACCTATCTCATGATCAGATAGCTTATCAAGACTCCATTGACAAAATCAAAGCTCAAATTAAAGACTTAAATCTCACCACTACCCAGGAACAAGATAAACTGAATGCCAGACTATTGTTGGCAGGAGTTAATGAGCGTTTGGTGGTTAGCACCATTTCAGCGCATAATCTGACTGGGTCAGCTATTCGCAAAAAATTGGCCTCAGTGCTTGAGCCAATTCAAAAATCACTGGCCATTCTAACTACCCCATAACAGTTGCATATTAGCAATGGCAGCCAATGATGCGGTTTCTGTTCTCAGCACTCTAGAGCCTAATAATAATGGCTGTGCACCTTGTTGAGTAGCATAAGTGATTTCATCATCACTCAGCCCTCCCTCAGGCCCTATGATAATCATCGCCCGAAGGGATTTACCAAAGTCCAACAAAGAATGCTCTGCTCGGTGATGTAGTACAAATATATCGCCATAATCCTGTGTCATTAACGCACTTAAATCTAGTGGATCTAGCAGCTCTGGCACTACGGATCTGCCCGATTGCTCGCAGGCGCCAATGATAATTTTGCGCCAATGTTGCATGCGTTTTTTTAATTTTTCAGCTTTTAATCTAACCACGCAACGCTCAGTAAAAATAGGAATAATTTGACTAACCCCTAACTCCACCGCCTTTTGCATTAAAAAATCCATCTTCTCTCCCTTAGCAACCCCTTGCGCCAAAGTAAGCTTCAAGCTTGATTCATTTAAATTAGGCACGCAACTATTAATACGCACTTCACACTGTTTTTTGACACTGATCACACTTGCCTGATAATTATTACCATCGCCATTAAATAAGGTGATATCTTGCCCTTGAGGAAATCGTAGAACTTTAAGCAGGTGGTGCGATGCGTATTCGTCAAGCATCATAGTGTCATTAATTTTCAAAGGGGCATTTTGGTACAAGCGAACGTGTTTCATGGTATCTTTGCGCTACTCAAGAGAATTGAAAAAATAATGATACATCAAAATAGAAGGAAAGAGCTGCTAAGCCAGCTTGATGACAATTGTGTCATAATCATATCGACCAATCCAGAACAGTTTAGAAACGGGGATGTTACTTTTCCCTTTCGCCCACACAGTGATTTTTTTTATTTAACCGGGTTTCATGAGCCAGAAGCGGTAGCGATTATTAGTAAGAACAGCTATTCAATGTTTTTACGCCCCAAGGACAAGACTCGTGAAATTTGGGATGGGGTGCGCCTAGGCCTTGCAGATGCGCCAAGCACTCTAAAGCTCGAACATGCCTTTGACATTAATCAATTAGAGACTCAATTAGAAAAACTTATTCCCTCTGAAAGCTCTGTTTATTTTGATGAAAAACCCTGCAAACTAGACTCACAAATTGCCAACATACTCAGCAAATATAACCCAATCAGTTTGCAAGAATCCTTGCATGAAATGCGTCTAATTAAAGGTGCGTCTGAAATTGAAATCATGCAAAAAGCAGCGGATATCTCTAGCGCAGCTCACACACTAGCCATGGCTCAGGTAAGTCCTGGCATGTTTGAGTATGAATTACAAAGTGTTTTTGACGCCCACTTTGTTAAAAACAATACTCAGCATGCCTATACGCCAATTGTCGCCGGTGGAAAAAATGCCTGTGTATTGCATTACATTGAAAACAATCAGCCGCTTAAATCTGGAGATCTGGTGTTAATCGATGCAGGGTGTGAGCTTAACTACTATGCCAGCGACATCACTCGCACTTTTCCAGTTAGCGGGCAATTTAGCGAACCACAAAAACAAATTTACCAAATTGTATTGGATGCTCAACTAGCCGCAATCGATGCCATCAAACCTGGCATGGATGTACACAAGCCTCATCAAATTGCTTCTGGAATTATCCAGCAAGGGCTAAAAAAGATTGGACTGTTGATGCCGGGAGAGCCGTTGGCAAAGTTTTACATGCATGGCACAGGCCATTGGCTGGGCATGGATGTGCACGATGTGGGTAAATATCAAAACAACCAACAACACCGAGTGTTTGAAAAAGGTATGGTTATCACTGTTGAACCTGGCATTTATATTCGTAAGGATGATAAAATTGATCCAATTTATCATCATATTGGCATTCGAATTGAAGATGATGTCGTGGTAACAGAGACAGGAAATACCGTGCTAACTAGAAACCTTATCAAAACAATTAACGACATCGAAACGCTTATGAGCCAAGCAAACCTATGAATATACAACAAGCCATCAAAGCAGTGATTGCAAAGCAAGATTTAAATGAAAATGAGATGCATGATGTCATGACTGACATCATGACCGGAAAAACCACAGATGCGCAAATTGGTGCATTTTTAGTAGGGCTTTCCATGAAAGGCGAAACCATTGCTGAAATCACTGCCAGCGCTAAGGTTATGCGCTCACTAGCCAAAGGAGTTGAGGTTAAGAGTGCTAAGCACTTGGTTGATACTTGTGGCACAGGCGGTGATGGACTCAGCCTGTTCAATATTTCCACCGCCTGCGCCTTTGTAGTTGCTGCGGCTGGTGGCTCGGTTGCTAAACACGGCAATCGATCCATCTCATCAAAATCTGGCAGTGCTGACGTCTTAGAAGCGGCTGGCGTTAATTTAGACATGAGTGCAGAGCAGATTAGCCGTAGTGTTAATAAAATTGGGGTTGGATTCATGTTTGCACCTGCACATCACTCAGCCATGAAGCACGCTATTGGCCCACGTAAAGAATTAGCAGTCAGAACCATTTTTAATGTACTCGGACCACTCACTAATCCTGCCAAAGCGCCTACTCAAGTTATGGGTGTATATAGCAAGGAATTGGTAGAGCCTATTGCCAATGTTTTAAAAAGTCTAGGCTCTAGACACGTGATGGTAGTACACTCCAATGACGGTCTAGATGAAATCTCTATTGCGGATGACACGTTTGTTGCCGAACTAAAAAATGGCAAAGTAACTACTTACACCATCAACCCAACTGATTTTGGCCTACCGCTTGGAAGCTTGGACGACATTAAAGCCAAGGATGCAGATGACTCTCTTATCCTAATCCAACAAGCACTAGATGGCAAAGATGGTGCGGCCAAAAATATCATTGCACTTAATGCAGGCGCTGCTATTTACGTCTGTGGCTTAAGCAATACGCTACAAGACGGCATTAATAAAGCACTTAGCATTCTCAACAAAGGCTCAGCACATCAAAAACTGGATGATTTTGTACGTGAATCAACTGGCTGTTAAAGGAAAAACACATGAATAAAGAAACAAACCTAATTTGGATTGACTTAGAAATGACTGGATTATTGCCGGAGCGAGACGTCATTATTGAGATTGCCACAATCGTAACCGATGCCGATCTTAATATTTTAGCAGAGGGGCCCTCTTTAGTTGTTCATCAAGGCAGTGAAATTTTGGCAGGTATGGATGAATGGAATACTGAGCATCACACAAACTCCGGCTTAGTTCAACGTGTCAAGGATAGTGTGATCTCCACCAAACAAGCAGAAAAGCAGACCATTGAATTTCTAGAAAAATATGTCAATGCTGGCGCCTCCCCAATGTGTGGAAACACCATCTGTCAAGATAGGCGTTTTTTATACAACTACATGCCTGAGTTGGAAAAATTTTTCCATTATCGTCATGTTGATGTGTCCACACTTAAGGAGCTATTAGTGCGCTGGAAGCCAGAGGCAAAAATGATCCGAGAAGGCGAGCCGGCACACTTAGCATTAGCCGATATTCGTGATTCGATTGATGAGTTAAAATACTATCGAGACGTCTTTATTGATGTCTAACGCCACCAAGGTGTGGCTTGCGCCAGCAAAAATTAATTTATTTTTGCACATTAACAGTAAGCGAGAAGATGGTTACCATAATTTGCAAACCATTTTTCAGCTACTAGATTATTACGACGAATTGCAATTTTCAATCACCAGTAATGGTGTCATTAATCGAGCTACCGGCAATGCTAATATTGCACCAGAATCTGATTTAATCATACGCGCCGCCAAACTCTTGCAAGAAAAATCACAGACCTCTTTGGGTTGTGACATTTCTATTGTTAAGCGCATACCTGCAGGAGGAGGTCTGGGAGGCGGATCATCCGATGCAGCCACTACATTAGTTGCGCTCAATCACCTCTGGAAAACAAACTTAGATCAACAAGCGCTCATGGAGTTAGGCTTGAAATTGGGTGCGGACGTACCAATTTTTATTAATGCCCAGAGTGCTTGGGCGGAAGGTGTTGGTGAAATACTTAGCCCATTAAAAACGCCTAATCATTACTTTTTAGTGGTGTTTGTTAACCAACATACCTCCACATCAGAAATTTTCTCGCATAAAGCATTGACAATGAGTCCAATGATAGGGAAAATATCGGACTTCTCTGAACTTGCAAATACTCATAATGATTGTTTGTTAGCAGCCATTGAGCAAACAGAGGAAATCAGACTTGCATTGGAACAGCTTGATCGTTGTTCTGATCTGATAGGAAAAGCAAGAATGAGTGGTACAGGCAGTTGTGTTTTCGCTGAATTTGCTACTAAAAAATATGCTCTGGCAGCATTAGAAAAAATGCCAAAAAAATGGATGAGTTTTACAGCGCAAGCAATTAACACTTCTCCGATCCTTAAATGGGCTGTCGCCAAGCGGTAAGGCAACGGGTTTTGATCCCGTCATGCGCAGGTTCAAATCCTGCCAGCCCAGCCATTTTCTAAAAGCCGTGTCTTTGCATTAAGACACGGCTTTTTTTATGTTTTTTATTTACCTAAATTTACTCAGGGTTTCCTTGAGCAAATACTATTTTTGTCATCGTAACCTAGTATAATTTAATCAACTTTCAACAACCAATAACTCTTATGTCTCTTGACACGATCAAAATTTTTAGTGGTAACGCAAATCCATTATTATCCGGCGAAATTATTTCTAGTTTAAACATTGCGCAAGGAAAAGCTCTGGTTGGCAGATTTAGCGATGGCGAGTCACAAGTCGAAATTTTAGAAAATGTTCGAGGCTGTGATGTTTTTATCATTCAGCCCACTTGCGGACCTTCTCCAGCAGAAACATTGATGGAGTTATTGGTAATGGCTGACGCCTTGAAGCGCTCATCAGCTGCAAGAATTACTGCTGTTGCGCCTTATTTTGGCTACTCAAGACAGGATCGTCGATCACGCTTAACCCGCGTTCCAATTACGGCAAAATTAGCAGCTAAAATGGTTGAATCTTCGGGTATTGACCGAATTTTAACCGTTGACTTACATGCGGATCAAATTCAAGGATTTTTCGATATTCCAATCGACAATATTTATGCACAGCCAGTGTTACTAGATGACATCATGAGTCAAAATTATAAGGATATCGTGGTAGTCTCCCCAGATGTTGGTGGTGTTGTACGTGCACGTGCTGCTGCTAAAAAACTCAATGATGCAGATTTGGCCATTATCGATAAACGTCGTCCTGCGCCTAATATGGTGAAAGTCATGAACGTTATTGGTGATGTTGAGGGTAAGACTTGTGTTTTAATTGATGACATGGTCGATACAGCTGGAACCTTATGCCAAGCAGCTGGAATCTTAAAAGAAAAGGGTGCTAAGAAGGTTGTCGCCTATGCAACACACGCGGTACTTTCTGGCGGCGCTATTAGCAACATTAAGAATTCTGAGCTCGATGAGCTAGTAACTACAAACACCATTCCATTAACTGCTGATGCGGCCAAATGTAGCAAAATTAGACAACTTTCTATCGCGCCAATCATGGCAGAAGTAATCAAACGCATCAGTGAAGAGCAATCTATTATCAATATTTTTGCTGATATCCAATAAACATTTTATTTTAAAGCGCACAAGGCTCTGATTTTTAACAGGTATCTTTGTGTATAATCCATAATTTGGTCTGTCATAATACGTTACTCTATGAAATCTACTACTAAAGCACACAAGCAAGCACTACAAAAACTGATTACAGTTGGCAAAGAGAAAGGCTATTTAACCTACTCTGAAATCAACGATATTTTGCCTGAAGATCTACTAACGCAAGAGCAGGTAGAGCCAATTGTTACCATTTTAGAAGAGTTGGACATTACAGTTTCTGACTCAGTGCCTGATGCTGATACGCTGGTTGTAGAATCAGGTGCTAAAGCCCAGTCAACCTCTGCAGAAGCTGCTGTTGCCGCACTTGCCGCACTGGACTCTGAGTTTGGTAGAACAACTGACCCAGTTAGAATGTACATGCGTGAGATGGGCGTTGTTGACTTATTAGAGCAAGAAGATGAAATTCGTATCGCTAAAGAAATTGAAGCGGGCGTATTTGAAATTATGCAAGCCATCACACTCTACCCTTCAATTACCGACTACTTCTTCAAGGCTCATAAGCGTCTAGAGGAAGGCAAATGTAAGATGACGGACGTCATTATCGGCTATCAAGGTGATGCGGCAGATTTTGAAGCCAAAAAAGCAGCCTTTGATGCTGGCGAATTTGATGATGACGAAGAATATGAAGACATGGAAGAAATGGAATACACTGGCCCTGATGAGGACAAAGTGTACACTCGATTCGAAACTGTTTTAAGTTGCTCTGAAGGCTATCAAGAGTTAAAGGATAAATACGGTTTCCGTCACAAAAAGACTGTGGCTGCACGTGAACAACTCTCTAAAGGTTTGTCCGATTTACGCCTTGCGCCTAAACTAGTCTCAACCATGATGGAAGTCATTTGTGATCGCGTTGCACTCATTAAAAAACAAGAAAAAACAATTCAAAGCGCTTGTCTTTATGCAGGCATGGAAAGAGCTCAATTTTTTGAATTATTTGCCGGTAACGAGACTAATTACGACTGGCTAAAAAATGCCAAAGTAGATGAAAAAGTTGCGTCAGCACTAGCAGCCTCTAAAGATGAAATCTTTTATGCTCAAAAAAATCTACATGAATACGAAGAAGAAATGCAGCTTACTGTTGCTGAACTTAAAGCTTTAAATAAGCTTTATCGTAAAGGCGATCGTCGCGCTAAAAAAGCCAAATCTCAAATGATTGAGGCAAACTTACGTTTGGTTATCTCTATTGCTAAAAAATATGCCAACCGCGGTTTACAATTCTTAGATCTAATCCAAGAAGGTAATGTCGGCCTAATGAAGGCAGTGGACAAGTTCGAATACCGTCGTGGTTATAAGTTTTCAACCTATGCCACTTGGTGGATTCGTCAAGCTATTACTCGTTCAATTGCTGACCAAGCGCGTACTATTCGTATTCCGGTACACATGATTGAAACCATTAACAAACTTAATCGTGTACGTCGCCAATTGTTACAAAAGTTTGGTCGTGAAGCTTCTCCAGAAGAGCTAGCCACTGAAATGGAATTACCAGAATACAAGATTATTAAAATTCTTAAAATTGCCAAAGAACCTTTATCAATGGAAACACCAGTAGGTGACGATGAAGATTCGAATATTGGTGATTTTATTGAAGATACCAACCTATCTTCACCTGTGGAAATCACCACTAAAGAAAGTCTTAGAGAAACAACAGGCGACTTGCTAGCAAACCTATCTCCTCGTGAAGCAAAAGTGCTGAAAATGCGCTTCGGTATTGATATGAATACTGATCACACGCTAGAAGAGGTAGGTAGACAATTTGATGTAACACGTGAACGTATTCGTCAAATTGAAGCAAAAGCGTTAAGAAAACTAAGACACCCTTCTCGTGCTCATAAGCTTCAAAGCTTTTTAGACTCTTAGAGAAAACCCGTTTTATCGGGCCTATAGCTCAGCTGGTTAGAGCACTCGACTCATAATCGATTGGTCCTTGGTTCAAGTCCAAGTAGGCCCACCATATTTAGTAGTATTTCTCACCCCTAATGGTAGATAATATCATGATGTTTGATACACTAACCCCACACTTAATCACCCTCACCAACAAGGTTGGCGAGATGATTATGTCGCACTACAAAACCAGCCTGGCGATTGAAACTAAATCAGACCAAACACCACTAACAGTTGTCGATAAAAAAGCACACCAACAATTAGCTGACGGCCTAAACCTGCTAACGCCAAACGTACCGATTCTTTCAGAAGAGTCTGAATTGGTTGATTTTTCCATACGCTCAACTTGGAATGAATACTGGCTTATGGATCCGCTTGATGGCACTCGAGACTTTATTGAACAAACAGGTGAGTTTTGTATTTGTATTGCCTACATTAAAAACAACCGCCCTATTTTTGGCTTTATTTACGCACCCCTTAGCAAAACCCACTATTTTACCAATGACCAGGGGCAAGCCTTTAAACACGATAACAGTACAACTACACAGCTTCAAGTGGCTGTTCAAAATAAACCATTGAAAGTGGTTACCGGCCACTATTCCGCTCATAACCCAAGATTGCACGACCATCTAAACAAACTTGGCCTATACCGTATCAATCATTTAGGCAGTGCGCTAAAATTTTGCAAAATTGCTGAGGGTGAGTATGACTACTACCCAAGATTTGGCCCTTGCTCTGAATGGGATACAGCCGCTGGCGGATACATTTTGGAGTCTGCTGGTGGACGTGTTGTAGGTGTAGATAACAAACCCTTACGCTATAACACCAAAGACAGTTTGCGAAGTCCTGTATTTTTCGCCTCAGGAAAAACGCAATGACAAATCAATTGCTTGAATATTTTTGGTAATACTGCCTGTTGAGATAAAATCCACACCTGTTTCTGCTGTAGCAACAAGTGTATCCATATCAATATTTCCAGAAGCCTCAATTGGTAATTTTCCATCGGACATTTGTACCGCCTGGATTAACGCCTGATGAGAAAAATTATCACACAGTACTCGCGTCACCCCATTTAAAGCTAGCACTTCTGTGAGCTGATCTAAGGTTTCCACCTCAACAATTAAATCAAGCTCTGGGTAACTCTCCACAGCCTTTTCAACCGCTTTAGCAATACCACCAAAAGCCGCAATATGATTCTCCTTAAGCATAATACAATCGTACAAGCCCAAGCGATGATTTACACCACCTGCGCATTTAACTGCGTACTTCTGCGCCAAACGCAACCCTGGCAAGGTTTTTCTTGTATCTAGTAATTGTGCCTTAGTATGGATGATCTTATCGGATAATAATTTTGTTTGGGTTGCTACCGCGCTTAAAGTCTGCAAAAAATTCAGCGCTACGCGCTCTGCACTAATGATCGCTCTTGAAGATCCTGATAAAACGGCCAAAATTTGGTTTGAATTCACCAACTCTCCATCTTTAACTTGCCACGTAATTTTAAGATCACTGTCTAAAGTTTTGAAAGCTAGTTGAGCAAGTTCAATACCGCAAATAACAGCACTCTCTCGGCAAACAATAGTGGCAGAAACCTGCTCATCGGGCAATAAGCTTGCAGAGACATCACCAGCACCTAAATCTTCTGCCAATGCCAAATCCACAATTTTTAAAAAATCGTTATTCATGGATAAAATCTAGAATTAGCTTGGCAGATTCTTCACTGGCGTTCAGGCGTAAGCGCTTGTGGATTTTGCCAAATTCTTCAATTAATCTCGATTGATCGCTCGTTAAAATCTGCATAGCGTGTTTGGCAATGTTGTCACCATTTGCCTCTGTTTGAATTAATTCCGGCACCAGAGGTTGATTAGCAATAACATTGGGTAGACTAATAAACTCACTTTTAACCAACCTGGACGCAATAAAATAACTCAGCGCAGACAGTTTGTAAATCACCACCATAGGAACACCAATCAAGGACAGTTCTAGTGCCGCTGTACCCGATGCAACCAGCACCAAATCTGAGCTTTGCATGCGCTGATGAGACTCATTAACTGATAGGCTAATATCCTGATCTGCAATTAGATCTTGAGCCCATTCAAGCAGCTCATCATTGGCCAATGCCAAGTGAAAAGTTAGCGCTGATTCTTGTTGTGACATTGCTTTTACCGCCACTAACATTTCAGGCAATAAGCGCTTAACCTCTCCCGACCTTGATCCTGGCATAAGCAAAATACTTTTGCCTACTTGATGGTTTTTTCTAGGCGTGAGCTTTTCCGCCAAAGGGTGTCCAACGAAAACTGCTCTTTGATTATGCTGTTTGTAAAAATCAACCTCAAAAGGAAACAGGCACAGGATCAAGTCACTGGCATGTTTAATTTTTTTGACCCTTGACTGACGCCACGCCCAAACTGATGGCGAGATAAAGTGAACTGTTTTAATACCCTGGTCTTTGAGTTTTTTTTCAATAACAAAATTAAAATCAGGCGCATCTACACCAATAAACACATCGGGCTTATTGGTAGAAAAATATTCAACAATTGTCTTTCTTAATTTTAATAGTGAGGGTAGTTTTTTCAAAACCTCACTAAAACCCATAACGTTTACCAGACTCATGTCCCAACGCTGTTCACAGCCTTGAGATTGCATCTTTACACCACACAAGCCTTCAATTTTAAGACTTGGGTCTTGAGCCTTTAATGCCTGTACTAACGCAGATCCAATTAGGTCGCCTGAGGTTTCAGCAGCACTAATTGCAATCTTAGTCATCAGTTAATTATTTTCTTGGAAGAATAAGCTGAGGATCTTCATCAAAGGCACGATAAATCACCATAATATTGCCAATCACCTGCACCAAATGAGCCNGGGTTGTTTTAATAATTTCGTCAATTATGCGTTGTTTATCTTCGCGATCATCGCCACGAACTTTAATTTTTAATAGTTCGTGCGTCTCTAAACTAGATGCCAGTTCAGCTAGAACACCCTCAGTAAGGCCGTGCTGACCTAGCATGACGACAGGTTTAAGGCTGTGACCTTTAGAGCGTAAGAATTTTTTTTGATTGTTGGTAAGCTTAGTCATTGATTAGAATCTCTGTGTTAAATAAATCTTGAATGGTTTCACGCTTGCGGATAAGATGATGTGCTGTATCTGACACCATCACTTCAGCAACGCGCGGTCGGGAGTTGTAATTTGAACTCATGGTAAAGCCGTATGCTCCGGCTGACATAACAGCTAAATAATCTCCAGCTGATAAAGATAATTGCCTATCTTTGGCTAAAAAATCTCCTGTTTCACAAATAGGGCCAACCAAATCCCAGCTGGCTTCAACTCCCTGGGCATTTTCGCGCACTGGCAACACGTTGTGATAGGCATTATAAAAAGCAGGGCGCAATAAATCGTTCATGGCACCGTCAATAATGGCAAAGGATTTGTCAGAATTTTGCTTTAAAAACTCAACTTTCGTAATAAATGCGCCTGCATTACCCACAATTGCCCTGCCTGGCTCTAGGATAATCTCTAAATTTCCCACTTTGTCCAAAATAGAGCTAATATAAGCGGAAATATCAATGGTGACTTCATCTTCATAACGAATACCAACGCCGCCGCCCAAATCCAGGTGAGCAATCTCAATGCCTCGGTCTGCTAACTTAGCAATAAGGGCCAAAACCTTATCCAAGGCATCTATAAATGGCGATACATCAGTCAGCTGTGAGCCAATATGGCAATCCAAACCCTGAACATTGATATGCTCTGATTGGTGTGCCGTTTCATACAGGGCGATAGCATCATCAATATCAACGCCAAATTTATTCTCTTTCAATCCTGTTGAAATATACGGATGAGTTTTTGCATCGACGTTTGGATTAACCCGAATGGAAATTGGTGCCTGCATATTCATACTGGCAGAAACTTGCTCGATGCGCTCTAATTCTGCAGCAGACTCCACATTAAAGCAACGAATACCCACTTCCAAGCCTCGTTTAATTTCATCTTGTGTTTTTGCAACACCAGAAAAAACACAGTTTGAAGCCTGTCCACCTGCCGCTAACACTCGCTCTAACTCGCCTACTGAAACAATATCAAACCCAGCGCCAATTTTTGCTAGTACATTGAGTACAGCGATATTCGAATTAGCCTTAACAGCGTAGCAAACTAAATGTGGATGCTGACCAAAGGCCGAATCAAACTCACGCCAATTGTTCTCGATGTCGGTACGAGAATACACGTATAACGGTGATCCGTAGCTCTGCATCAAGTCTGCAATATCAACAGACTCAGCATGTAAAGATTGATTTTTGTAGGAAAAACTCAAAGTTGACTACTTTGAATTATGTGGCATGATGTCTAATTCTGGTGCAACTGCAACACTGGTTGTTGCCGCATCAATTGCTTGAGTAGTTGTCTGGTTGTTGTTTTTAACCACCTCCAACTCACCCATTTTTCCACACGCTGAAAGACCTATAACGATAAACATAAGGGCTGTTAATTTGATTATTTTTTCCATCTGATTTCTCGCAAGGTTATTTGTAAAATTAGTCGCTATTTTACAGTAATTCTTGCAAACTTTGAATGAACGCATGACGCTCGATGTTAAAGGCGCCCAGGCTTCTTAAATGCGGACTTTCAACCTGACAATCCACCAGCGAATACTCCATATATTTTAGCAAATGCACAAAAGCCACTTTCGAGCTATCTTTAGCCAATGAGAACATCGATTCACCAAAAAAAACACCGCCCAGCGCAACACCGTAAAGACCGCCCACTAATTTGGATTGCTGATACACACCGACACAGCGAACAAACCCCTGGTGGTGTAACTGGGTGTAAGCATTCACCATGTCCTCATCAATCCAAGTGCCAGTCTGGTCTTTACGATCAACTGTTCTGCAATGATGGATGATTTTGTCAAAATCCACGTCAACTTTAATTTGAAATTTATTTGAACGAAGTGTCTTTGCCAAACTTTTAGATACGTGCAATGTATCGGGTGTAATCACCATTCTTGGATTTGGACTGTACCATAAGACAGGATCTTGCTCGCTATACCAAGGAAAAATACCTGGTGATAAGCATCAAGTAGTCGCTCAGTTGACAGGCTACCCCCGATGGCGATTAAACCATTAGGCTCTTCAAGTGCGCGCTCAATATCTGGAAAAGGCGTTGTTTCGGTTGCTAGTACAAAATCCTGAGGAATCTCAACCACTTAAATTTTGCTGTCTGATTGCCTCTTTTGCCATATAGAGTGCGGCAATACTTCTGGCCTCGGTCAAATCATCGTTATAAACCAAGCTTTCCAACTCAGATAATTGATGCTCGACTACTTCTAACGGCTCAGGCTCGTCACCTTGTGCACTGGCTGAATACAAATCTTGCGCCAGAACAATGTGCGTTTCACTTGATTGATAGCCAGGTGCAATACTCATGGCCTTCATGTATGTTAGTTTTTTAGCGCCGTAGCCAATTTCTTCAATCAGCTCCGGTTGGCTGCTTCAAGTGGCGTTTCACCGTCGTCAATTTTGCCCTTGGTCAATGCCAGCTCATATCGGTCCGTGCCACCCGAATATTCATAAATCATTAGTACCGTTTCATCATCCAGCATTGGGATGACCAAAACTGCGCCATTTCCTGGCGGCTTAAGGCGCTCATATTGACGCCTCTCTCCATTAGAAAATTCAACATCCATAGACTGAATATTGAAAAATCGGGTTGTCGCTATGTCAGTGACATTTCTTAGTGTTGGTTTTTTTCGCATGAATGGAATTATAACATTAGCTATAATGGTCAATTCAACATAGAGGAGAGATAGACATGAAGAAATTAA
>JGI26252J51714_1000710_pt1 | contig 16898 bp, 13 predicted proteins | sample SaaInlLV_10m_DNA_4_FD_51714 | JGI IMG/M metagenome (IMG submission 51714)
TCTTCATGCACCATTCTCTTATTTACAACTTCCCTTCCTTGTTTCTGAAGGCTTTTAATAGCTTCATTCACAAGTGCAGATACGGTCAAACCATTTGGATGTTTGAATTTTTTTCTAATAATTTTTTCAGCTGTTTTTTGTAGATTTTTTATTTCAGTGAAAATATTTTCATCAAGTTTTTGAGTTGATAGTTCAAGGTCTATTCTACATTGGTTGACAAAATCTGATAATAGGTTTTTAAGATCCATATCTACTTCAACTTCCATCTCTTTATCTTCCCCATCGTCAAGAATATTTTCTGTGATTTTTTTATAAAAAACTACAAATGCACTAACCGTTTCATCTTTTGCCATTAATTGTAATTTCAGCATTAATAATTCAATTTTTCTAAACTCAAGCTCATTAATAATTCCATCTTCAAACATCGTGCTAATATCATCAATAACAGTTTTGTATAATCCGATTTTTTGATCAAATATTTCTTTAGCTTTTTCTTTTTTAGATTCGAGTGCTGCTTGAAACATGATAATAACACCGGTAATAATGCCAATTGCACCCGCGCCTAGAAATACTCCAAGAACACTTTGAATAAATGGTCCATACTTCCATTCTGAAAAATTGTATACTTCTAAAAATCCAAAAGTACCAAAATAAATTATTCCGATAATAATAGATATTGATATCGGATTTTCAAGNAATACTTTTTTTAGTGATTGCGTGTTCATTTACATGTCTCCTTTTTTTGTTCTAAATTTTTATTATTTTAGTCACTTAGTCAGAGAGTGTTTCACTTCATTCAATAACTGGTCAACTTTTACGGACATTGTCTGATTCCCATTGTAGGCAGGTAAAAAGGCCACGAGACCAAAAGGAAAAAAACAAATCGCTATTATCCACGCCAGTGCACCAACTTTGGTAGTATGATGAACCGAAATATAGAATTTCCCCTTTCCTTTATCAATGACAAATCCGCTTATTTCAGGATCATAGCCAAACCCTTCAAAGCGCGTAGCATTTGTACTGATATTCCCTGATTCACTGACGCTGACATTACCGATGTAATCACTGCAGTCTTCAATTACCTTTATCACATCATTCAAGGGCTTTAAGGTTTTAACCATAATATCCTTGGTACCTTTAAACATTATTGTCTCCGGTTAGTCATCACTAAAAAATTAATAACCCTAGTATGAAAAATACTGCGGCACCGATTATTGCTCCAATTATTGCTCCAATTATACCACGCTTCATATTAAAGTTGGTTTTATTAGCCATGATAGTTATTCCCTATTTATTTAAGACGATTACCTTATGAAGTCCATGTATGTTCACAAGATGTACACTTTGTTGGTTGCTTATCAGCCATCAGCGCAACTAAGCCTAACGGGAAAAAACATATAGCCACTATTATTTGCCAAGTATGATACCCTCCTTTGGTCGTCAATTTATCGCACTTGGGACAGGTGATTTCAGCCATGATTGGTTCCTTTCGCTTTTACTATTTTATCAAAAACATTTATGGGTTAAATCCTGTAATTATCCAATTCGAGCATAATAGAACCGTAAATACCCTGTTGATTTGCACGGATAATGCATGTCTTTTATTAAGATCAATTTTGTTTTGCAGTAGTTTGGCTCTTATGATGATTTCGAGAAATACATATAGCACAAAAAACAGTGAAACAGGATTGAAATGCATTGCACCGGGAAGATTAAATGATGATAATTCCACAATTCCTCTAAGCATTCCACACCCTGGGCAGTTAATCGAAAAAAGCTGCTGGAAAAGGCAAAAATGAGGAAAAGCTGCCAAGACATCATAATAAAATGGTAATAGAAAAATGAGACCTAATATGATTGAGTACACAATCATTAATTTTTTTTCTTTATTCAATTCAGTATTCCCCTCATGCAATTGCTTTTCCCGGCGATTAAGAGGCTGGACCCTCTTCGCTTAAGCACCCAAACACTTGAACGCCCACGGCCAGCAAAATCAAGTAACCGCCAATTGCAAAGGATGGCGCGAATGCGGCAAATCCGACATCTACGGTTACTATCTTATAAAACCGGTATAAGGGGAATAATCCGCCGATAATTGTCAAAGCAAGCGCGATTTTTTTATCCTGTTCCATTATCAGCATTACGCTCCCAACGCAGAAAATCAGTACTCCGATCCAATCGTTGTTAGCTGTTTCAGTTGCGAAATACAAAAAAGTATTATCTATTCTACCGATTGATATGTAGGGCAGAAATAATGAGATTATGATTATGCCTAGACAAGCAATTCCAATATTCTTTGACATGGTTTACTCCTTTTGTTATACTATTTGGGATTCATTTTCAATGACTATCTCATCCAAGAGTGATTATGCTGATCAATGCAGTTTAGTGTAGCAAGTGTAAAGTCATAGCGCTCAGAACTGCTCATTTTAATTCGCTTCAGCCATCCTTTCAAATCCATAAGTGTATGATAGACCTTTTTGCTTGTTTTTAGTTTTTTCCACCAACGAATCCCCTTCTTATCTGCTCCTACTCTTCATAAAACCCGTTTTGGTAAATTGCCCTTCATTACGCAGTAAAATTAAGTTCACTTTGTTTGTAGGTCCTACTTACACTTTCATTATATTTCTTACATTATCACTAAGTGGGAAAGTGTTTAGGTGTTTACGTGATTACGTGTACCAGTCTGCCCCACGTTGTGGGTGGCTGGCAGGCACGTGTTTATGTGGGAAAGTGTACGAATCACTTGATCATTTGATTACTCAACCCAGATTCAGTTTAAACAACTGTAATTTGGTTTGCGCCCCTCTCCGCCGGCTAGTGTAGAGGAAACATTGTTAAGTCAATTATTATTGTCATTCCGGCGGATGCCGGATTACAGGTGGGAGCAGCTATGGATTTTTACTGGATTCCGAATCAAGTTCGGAATGACAATACCCAAGATAGGATCCGGTGGATGCCGGAATCCAGTTTGGAATGACTGTAAGACGATTGAATATCATCGAGCAAAAATGCTCGATGCACAAAAAACAGTTTAAGGGAATTTATTTTTTTTCTTTTTTCCCCCCGCAGTAAATACACTCAGAACCAACCTGCACCTTAAATCCGCATTCCGGACAATCCCATTCCTCGGTTTCTAAATCTGAATATGAATCATCCTCCCTGTTTCGGTTGGCAATCAGCATGGAAACCGCAATGCCGCCTGTGACGATAAGAAAAAAGGTTATGAGGTAAATGCCCATAGCTGTAGCAGAAAATTAAACAGATTGAGTAAATGAACTGTCACACAAACTCGGCATAAAACATTGAGCCTAATCAGCCCATAGCTTAGATACGTTCCAACAACCACGGTAAGGATCGCAGCCGACAATGGAATGATTGGATTTACATATCCAAAAGAGGTGAAAATCAGCAAGACAGCATAGACGGGGAAAAAGATGATTCCGAATTCTGCATTCGGTCGTCCAAGCATTTTGCCAAAAGGGGTTTCAACAATCGAAGTGCATTTCGATGTTTCTATTCTGATAAAAGACGGAATCCACCACAGGTGCTTTTGGAATTTTCCGGAATACACACCGTGGAAATAAAACGAAAGAGCCCCGCCGACCGATGCCAACAGGGCTCCCAAAAGATAAACGATTTGATTCACTTTATTGCTTTAAGCGGTAAACACAACCTTCCACAGTTGACAGAAATTTAATAACCTGCGTCTGAGTGTGAAACATCAAATCCATCGGTTCATATGTATCTATCGGATAAAAATAGGCATCATATTCACGCAAAAAATTGGCTTCAAGTTTTACAATCATATCCCGTAGGACTTGTTTTGGTAGTTCTTTGGACCTTAAAAAATTGATTTGAAGATTAAGCTGTCCTTCAGATGTCATATGGAAAAGCGGAATGATGCCAACATCAGAATTCGTCCGAAAGGTAAATGTACCGTGATCCTCGCCTCTTCCCCATGTTACCTCTTCGGCATATTTTTCTGAAAAGTCGATTATTTGTTCGCCAATTTTAGCAACTTCGCGGCTACATTNATCCCGCATATCCTCAATAAATATTTTTTTTGTCCATTTTGGCATGTTTTTTCCCTATATGAAGTACCAGAAATGCTATCGAAAACGCAGAAGTAATTTAAGTCAGTTTATAACCTAGAAAAAAGCGTAGAATTTCTTTTAGCACATTTATGGTAAAAATCCCGGCGTGTGGCGAGGTTTTTACTCGAATATTCTTTATTATTTAGAACCCTTGTATTGTTGCCGACTTCTTATAAATCTGAAATACCAAATGCCAACCTACAATGACAATTACCAATAACACACCATATCCGCCAAGATAATGAGAAACTTCAACGGTATGTTCATTGATCATGGTCCAAATCAACGGAACGCTCATATAGGTATTGTGCTTGGAACGAAGTCCCGCCATGCCTGCATCAGCTGGATCCGGCGCATCACCATTTTTAATTGCGGTAATGATTCTTTGCTGTGCGGGCCAAATCCTGAACCAGACATTATAAGCCATCATCGAGCCAAACATGGCGCCGAGATGAATATTGTATGCACGATATTCCACCATTTCGGAAACACAAATCAACAGACACAAAACGCCNGCAATTCCCAGAAAACTAATGATTGTTGCAACCCGCGTATTTTTTGCCAAAGGACTTTTATAGAATGCATCATACACAAATACCATAATAAATGGCAATAAATACGCTAAATGTTTAAACGGGTTGGCATCTCCATCCATTTCAATTTCCTTAAACATTTCATCATTCATCCCCATCCAAAAGACAAGCAGCATCAAGACCAATCCTGTAATCCACGTCCACGCCGCGCCCCAGCGGAAAAAGTAAAGGGTTCTTGGCATCAGCTCGGGAATGACTTTCTTTTTTGTATCGCCATCCATTGTTGCTGCAACATGGCCATTGATCCAGTTAAAGAAATAAAGCAACCCAATCCAAAGAACGCCGGCAATAATATGTAACCATTTAAATATGGGGGTAATGAATTCCATTGTTATTCTCCTATTTGTAATTAATTATGTTCAAAAATAAGCCCGGAAAATAAATCTTATTCAATTACCTTCCAAACCAAAGAGTCGTTTCGCCTACACCTATCCTGCATTACATTATTTGACAATTAGTATTGGGCAATGGCAGGATTTCATCACCTTTAAGGGTTTACTTCCTTTAAAAAATTTCATGATTGGATTTACATTGGATGCGCCCATGACGATAATATGATTATCTGATGCTGTTGATACAATTTTATCTTTAAAAGATCCCGTCTCAAAATTTATCGTATGTTCTGTCTCACTACGGCGCATCATTTTTGCCGCCCAAGCAGAAGATGCTTTATAATCTTCACGAAAAATCGTTGATTCGGATATCGTCAACATATCTACACCAAAATTAAATGCACGCGCAACCCTTACGCCAAATTTAACCGCTTTTTGAGTATTCGTTGCATCATTCACAGCTAACAAAACACGATAATCTTGATCAGGATTATATTCGTTTACAACAAATATCGAACTGTCAATGTATTGAATCAAGTCATGCGCCATTCTGCGTTTTTGACTTCCCCCAATAATGGTTACATCAATTTCACTTCGATTCACCTCATCTCGCAACTGCGATATGATTTCGCCATTTCGCAAAATGAGTTTTACTTCATCAGATTGCGTCCCTTCTAGATAGAGTTCACAACGGTCATTATCTGTCTGCACTAATTCATTTTCGGTAATACTACCTTCACCCTCAGGAACTGCAATATATTGTCGTTCTTTCAGGATATCGTAAGCCCATTCCAACACTTCCACACCGGGACGATTTACATCCCAATTGGCAAGGTTTTCCTGAGCCATTAACACTTCACTCGTGCTAAATGAGCTAATTTTTTCACCGACGTAGGCGATTGTAACATCCGCATTGAATGCGCGCGCAACTTTCATCCCGAGCTTTAAGGTCGGGCCAGAGTACTCTTTACTTCCGATGGCAATAAGAAATTTCATGCTATGCTGATATTATTCCCTTCTCATTTGAAAATCACCCAATAGGTATTGACGTAGATTAGGAGTAAAACGATGGATACCAATCCAACTTTCCATCCTGCTTTTAAGAAATCTTTTGCATGCACCATACCGCTGGAATATACGATAGTGCAAGCAGGAGCTGCCACAGCTGTAAAATATCCAAATGAAGATGCAATAGCCGTTACAATCCCGGCATGAAGCGGATCTGAAGTCATATTCAAAGTTATTGGACTCAAAACTGCAACCGTGGCAGAACTGGATAAAATGTTTGCAAGAGTAGCTGTCAATCCTACGATCAAAGCATCTGTCAAAATTGGAAAAGTTTCCAGTACGGATCCTGCTATATTTACCAAATGATTGGCTAACCACAAAGCGGCCCCCGTACTTTTTATATAAGACCCGAGAGAAATTGTAGATCCGAATAAAATGATTACCCCCCAATGCGTATTTCGATTGATATCCTCCCATCGAACCAAACCTGTAACGAGATACAAAAAAACTCCAGCCAGAGCAATGGTGCCAAGTCCAAATGTTTCACTTAAGAAAATCCATCCTGCAAATACAAGCAGAAAAATGACAATTGCCAGGGTTGCTTGGGTTGTCATTCTTCCCGATTTCGCAACTTGCACAACCAACTTTCGCACTCCGCTATCCAAACGTTTGTATTCTGGTTTAAAACTGGTAAGAAGAAGAATTGTGAGGATTGGTATTTGTATAAGTACAAGCGGATACACCATTTTCATCCAATCAACATAGGATATTGAAACATCAAAAAATTGTAAGTATGTGATCAAAATAGCATTCCTTCCTCCTCCGGAAGGGGTTCCGATCGACCCAATCAGGGCACCGTACGCAATGGATAATAATAGAAGGGCCGACAATTCTCTAACTCTCTTCTGATCTTTAGACGTATTTCGAATCAGTGTCATTGCTAGCGGAAGCATAAGTGCTGCAACCGTGTGCTCCCCTATAAATGAGGACAACAATGCTGACATCGTTACAAATCCAAAGACGATATTTCTAGTCCGATTCCCCGTGATACGAATAATACCAAGTGCAATACGGGAATCCCAACCTTGTTTCACAAAGGCAACCGCAAGCATCAAAGAACCCATGATAAAAAACACTGCATCATTCATGAAGGAAGATGCTACACCATCCGGAGAGTCAAGCCCAAGAAGCACCTCCATAACAATAATTAAGATGCCGACAGCAGGCAAAGAGATGACTTCACCAACGATTAATATTAACGCTGTAACTGCAATAATAATGGTTCTATGCCCCTCCGATGAAAGTCCTTCGGGAGACGGTACATAAAACAAAATGATGCTGATCCCGAATGCAAGAATGAGCCACTTTTTGCGCGTGATCCAATAAAGGGCATTGCTGATACTTGTATTAGATAAGCCAAACACGATGGGCTAATTTATATTAAAGTTTTGGGATCATCCAGCAGTCGTAATAGATTTTATTCAATCAATTAGAAACCAAATAATTCTTACTAAAAAGATAAAACGATGAATTAATTACACTCCGCCATGGTGTTTTCAATCAGCATATCAACGACTTCTTTCATAGAATCATTTTCTTTATATTTCTGTAATTGCCGATCTGCACTGGTACCTTCTTTCATAATCGTGCGGATATATTCAATTTCCTTTCTGCTTCCCAACGGATCCACCACATCATCCACAAATTCAAGGATTTCTTCCATGAGTTGTGGAATGGGCGTTTCAATATTTTTTCCCAAATCAATCAGTTTCCCCTGAATACCATCCTTCATAGCTCGCCATTTATTTTCTGAAATAAATCCGGCTCTGTAATGTCGCCATGTTAGATTATTTCTTCTCAATTGGATTAATTTCGCAACCAATGCCTGAATCAAAGCTGCAATCGCTGTTACCTCTTTTATTTTTGTTGTACAATCACAAATCCTGAATTCTAATGTAGGAAATTTGGAATGGGGACGAATATCCCACCAAATTTTTGTCGGCTCATCAATACTTCCGCATTTAATTAAGGTATCCACATATGAGTCATAATCAGCTGCCGAATCAAAATGCTCAGGATTCCCAGTTCTGGGTAAATCCTCAAAGATAATGCTTCGGTAAGATTTAAATCCGGTGTCTTCACCATGCCAAAAAGGCGAAGAAGTGGATAAAGATAAAATATGAGGCATAAAATACCGCATTTGATTCATGACATCAATTCTCAAGTCTTTATCTTGGATGCCAACATGAACATGCATCCCAAAAATGAGCATGCGTTTAGCTACAATTCGCATCGAATCAAAAAATCCGTGGTATCGTTCCTTATCGGTTACAATCTGATCACGCCATTGGGAAAACGGATGGGTTCCAGCTGCAATGATCGCCCGATTATTTTTTCCGGCCAAATCACCGACCATGCTTCGTAAACGTCGAATTTCTTCCGTTATTTGCTGAATATTTTGGCAAACATTTGTCCCAATTTCAATTTGAGATTGAAGTAATTCCGGCTGTAATTGATCTCGAAAAAGGAATGCACCCTGCTCCAAAAATTTCCCTACATAAGATGTAAGCTCCCGGCTTTCAGGATCAATAATTTGATATTCTTCTTCTACACCAAGGGTCAGATTTTTAATGTCATTCATTTACTGATCCAATTTATCAAGCCTTGTCTGATGCCTACCTCCTTCAAACGGTTCATTGAGCCACAACTCAACCACATCGAAAATTTCATTCTCACTCATAAATCGGGCGCCTAGGGACAGGATATTTGCATTATTATGTTCTCGTGATAGTCTAACAATTTCTTCCGGACCGTTATAAAATACTGCCGCACGAACTCCTTTTATCCTATTGGCTGCCATTGCCTCTCCTTGTCCACTTCCTCCTAAAATAATTCCGCGACTTTCCGAATCAGCTACAACTGCGTGAGCACAAGGGAAAATGAAATCCGGATAATCATCCAATGCATCATATTCATGAGCGCCGTGATCCGTTACATCATGACCGTTCTCGATCAAATATTTTTTAAGCACATTTTTTAAATCAAGTCCCGCGTGGTCTGTGGCTAAATGTATTTTCATCTTGGTCTAAATTGCAACAATTGGTACCATTTTGTAAAGATTAAAGTTACTCCTGCTTAAACGGTTGGTAAACCAGCGATTTATAAAAAAGATAGCTTTATGGTGCTTCCCAATATTGCCCGTTTATCATTATTTTATTTTGGCGGATGGTTGAAATACATTACAATCGCCCCTAAGATGCAGGATACACCAGCAATGATAAACGGAATCATCCAAACTGACGGATCGTTTGCGGATTCCGCAGAATCCTTGAAAAACCCTGCTATAAACGGCCCGGCGATTCCGGCAATTCCATAAGCAGAAAACACCCAACCATAATTACTTCCAACATTCTTATTTCCAAAATAATCAGCAGTAATTGCAGGAAATAATGCAAAATTTCCTCCAAAATTGAACCCAATAATGGATGCAGAAATTATGAACCCGATGGATGAACCAACTGATATAAAAACGTGATATACCATGAGCATTATTATTCCTTGAAAAATCGTCATTACAATGATTGAAATTCTCCGCCCAATTCGATCGGATAGAATTCCCCAGATAATCCTTCCTGCGCCATTAAAGATTGCATACCACGCCATTGCAGTTCCAGCCAATATCCCTGCATTTTGCACTCCATGATATTTTAGCGCATCAACACCAAATAGTCGAATGCAATAAATGACCATAAGTCCAGACAATGCAGAAAAAATAAAAGTTCCCCATATAAAATAAAATTGAGGTGTCCTCAACATTTGTCTCGAAGAGAGTTCAACTGATTCTACATGTCGACTCGAAGTAGATTTTTCTTTCCAACCTTCGGGATAATAATCATCAGGAGGATTTACCATCACAATGCTTCCCAAGAGAACTAAACCAGTGAATACAATTCCATAAATAAGGAAAACACTTTGAACATTCGGTAAGCCAAAAAATGAAATGGTGTTAAGTAATCCACCAAACCAAGAATCAGCTAATTTAACCCAAATGGTAGCACCAAAACCAAACCCTGCCACTGCCAACCCGGTAATCATCCCTTTTTTATCAGGAAACCATTTTACACCAACTGAAATGGGAACAACATATGCCAAACCAATTCCGGCACCGCCTAATATTCCAATAAAAATAAATTGAGTTACAAATGTAGATCCAAAAATTCCGCTAAAAATATATCCTATGCCAAAAAGAATTCCGCCAGACACAGCGATTTTTTGCGGAGCATATTTTACCTGCAGTTTCCCTGCAAGGATCATTACAAATGCAAATGTGGCTAATCCTGCTGAAAAGATTAATGCAGTTTCCTTTGCAGTAAATTGGTACACACCAACTGGATCCGTCAGTATTTTTGTAAACACACTCCAAGCATAAATTGCACCCAACGCCAATTGAATCATTACGGCACCAACAACAACAAACCAGCGATTTTTAATTTCTTTTATCATGTTTCAAATCCTTTTATTATTTTCAAAATGTTAAATAAACAGCAAACAATATGCGGTGGTTTGCTACCGGTTTTTCTTCCATTTTTTTTGGTTTCAGAAAATCCGTGTATTCGGATGTAAAGTGTGCCTCTGTTCTGTCATATTCCAACGCAAATCTTAAGCTATTCCTTTCCCATACAATTCTTGGACTCACGCGAATCACAGATAAAATTTCGGACGATCGAGCCTCGAATGTGGAAACGTCATCCTGGCTGATATGAGTGTCAATTCCATTGTTTTCTGTATATCCGGCGAACAACCCAAATCTAGTATTGCTTAATAGAAATTCTAGATCAATCCATGCGCTTTTTAGCATTGTTGGATAGAAACTCGGCACTTCTTTATCAAAATGATCAATTTTAACATAACCACCGAGCATGATATGATCTGCAAGGTCATTTCCGGAAATATATTTCATTCGAAAATTGAGATGCTTCAGCGCCAATTTGGAATAAATGGTAAATGCATTGGATTGAAGAATGTCACCACCTTTTTCCGGTTTTAACGATTTGGTGTACCCACCTATTCCAAAAAGCATTTTGCTCTGTTTCCATATACTATGCAGATGAAATCCCGGTAGTCCGGACCGTTGCTGAACATTTTTTCCAGAAATTTCCTGAAACGCATCGAGTTGCATAGATGCCGATCCAAGCAGATGTAACGATTTAGTGATTTTCCATTGAATTGAAATTTGGGGGAAGCGGGCGAATGGCTGGAAAGGAACCCCAGTATTAAAATTCACAACTTGAGGAAACACATCCACTGTAAATAATGGACTCCAGTATTGTCCAAATAAAAATTCAATTTTTGTCCATGACATTTTTATAAACGCATGCCGAAGACGTAAATTATTTTCCAAGCCGGTGCCGGTACCAAAAAAGTCAACTTCCAATTTGCCAGTCAAATTTGCCTGAAATGCAGAATACCCATGGATCTGCAACCAAACGCGAGATTGAAACAAGACCATATTAATTAATGGATCGGAATTCAGGTCGGTGTTACTTGAATCTAATTTGTTTGCCGGATATAAATAAAAATGTCCCTCTCTTGCAGAAATAACCTGGCGAGAATTCCAAAATGAATCAAATTTGATAAAACCACCATGGGATAAAGATTGAGCATTTAAACCAACCAGAGCTGTGAGAAATAGTTGAAAAAATATGCGGTTCATAATGGTGCGAGAATTGTATTAGAGTGAAATGGCGCGAAAAAACGAATTAACCAGTAATTTTTTATTTTGACTAGAAACTGCATAAAATTTTCTAAATATTGAACTAGAAAATAATCTATTGTATTTATGGCTCAAATAATTCATTATAAATAGATGAAAAGTTTTTATCGTATTTTGCCATTTCTCTAAATTTCTGCCCTCCTTTTGCAATTGCAAAATTCAAGTATTTAATTGCTTCTGATTTATGATCAAGTTTTAATTCTGCTAAGGAAAGATTGTACCATCCAAACGCATCATTTGGCTGAAACTCAACTACACGTGTAAATTCCTTCTTTGCTTTAGAAAACTGACCTATTTGTAAATACAAAACACCTAGATTTCCATGCGCTTGCATTAAATCTGGCTGCAGATCGACCGCTTGTTCCAATAATTTTCTTGCTTCGCCGAACCTTCTCTGGCTTACCATCAAAAGCCCAAGATCTTGCATGACCTGTACATCTTGATTATTAAATTCCAAAAATTCTTTATAACTTTTTTCGGCGAATGATAATTTTCCTATTTTTTGATAAATCCTAGCCAATGCATACCGTGCCATTTGATTTGTTGGTAAAAGACGAATAGCTTCCAAAAATTCTTTTTCTGCAAGGATAAAGTCTTTTTTTGCAGCCGCAAGCCGACCTCCCTCATAATGGGCGAGCGAAGAATGTGGATTTGATTTCAGAGCACGGAATAAATATTGATCGGCCTTCAACAGATCACCACGCTGGAAATGATATCTGGCTAATTCTAATAATATAAATATATTTTCACCACCTTTTGTTAGAGCTTGCTGATAAAGGCTAAGACCTTGTTTATCATTCCCATTGGTAATCATTATATACCCTAACATGCGGACAATATCTGAATCCTCATTTCTTATATTTAATAATTTGTTTAACTCTTCTGCCGCCAATTTGTACTCTCCTAATGAGAATAATGCTGATGCATATTTGTATTTCATCCAAGGGGTTGTGACAATATCGGAAATTTTTATTAATTCGAAAACTTGTTTGACTTTAGAATACTCTTTATCATAGAAATAAGTATTAAATTTATTAAGCAATGGATTTTCAAATGCTGAATCGAGCTGAATTGCTTTATTATAGTGATCTTTCGATGAATTAAATTCACCGATCTCTGTTTCTGCGATACTCAGGTTAAAAAGTATCCCAGCATTTGGATTGCCACCATCCAAACTTGATTTATAATAGTGTATGGCAGCATCATAATTTCCTTCTACCATACACGAATCACCCTTTTCACTGTTCTTTAATTTTTTATAATAGTCAATGGGTAACTCCTTACCATATTCAAGTAAACAACGTAATTCTTCTGCTAAATGAGCAAATGAAAGTGAAGTATAACCATTCGGGATGGATGTAGAAATTGTGACTACCTCAGCAACAATATTTTTATTTTTGAGAATGTTGATTGTTTCAAATGGATGATGTTTCGGACGGGACAACCTGTCCAAATCGAGGGCACTATTAAAATTATAGTAATCAATATCAAAATCCAGCAAAACAGGCGAATACATTTGAGGTATGTCAGCGATTGGTGTAATAATAACTTCTACATTGTACATAATTCCTTTAATAATCGAACCTTGAAAATGAAATGATGCAATGTCCTCTTCCGATAAATTATTGAAATAATTTCTAAATCTAATTTTCAAATCCTCCAACCAAAATACTGTAAGAGTATCATCTGGAACCACCCAAATGACCGTATTGATAATATCACTCCGCATTGCCGGATAGAGCCAATTGGCGACGGTTAGAAATTTTTCATCAGGAATATAATATGAATACGGATGTTGAATATATTGTTCTATCTCTTCAATGTTGACAGCTGAAACTATTTTTTCCAGCTCAGATGAAGGCATAGGTGCAATATCTATATGGGAATCAAAATGGATTACTGTTTTACTTTTGGGCTTCTTCTCAATCCATGTGATATATGATTTATAATGGTTTTCAAAAAATGCTATTTCCTGGATAGAATTAATTCCGATTCGATTCGAATTGTTCAAATTTGGATCATTTGTGCAAGTATATACACCAAAAATAATCAATATTATAAATGACCATCTTTGAAGATTCTTTTGGAATGATTTTCTGTTTCGTTTCATGAAAAACTCTAATAGGAATAAGAAAACCCCCGAAAACTTCGGGGGCTTTCCGCACTCTTTAAAATGCACATTTACTATACTCTCTTTTATTATTTGAGTACAGTCATTTTTTTCGTTACACTTTTACCATTAACCATGAGTTCATAGAAGTATATACCAGAAATAAAATCGGTAGAATTTAATCGTACTTCATACTCACCTGGACCTAAACGTTCTCCTTCAAAGACAGTCATAACTTCCTGCCCGAGAATATTGAAAACCCGCAAGTTTATATCACTCATCTCATTTGTGTTGAACTTAATCGTAGTCGATGGGTTGAACGGATTCGGGTAATTCTGTTCTAGTGAGAATATCTCCGGGATATTGATATTTTCATCATCAATAGATACCCAGTCAGATGCGAAGCGGAGGTACTCAAAATTTACACCCTGATGAGAGTGTAGATTCGGATAAACTCCACTACTTACTGGTTGTGTACCGTTATCGATGAGACCAACAGCAAATGCATACTGTTTTGTCAAATCACTAAATATCACATCGTGGTCTGGATCATTGGTGTCCAAAGCACGCTTAATTTCAACCGTCCACTGGTTATTTGCCCAAACCGGGCGAATTTCAATATCTGCCCGTGCTGAACCTACGTCCGGAACTTTCATGATGTATTTCGGAAGTTTGTCGCCATCTGTCCATCCGGCATTTGCATCATAAGCTACTGCAGTTTCAGCCCAACTTCCAGCATAAGGTACTGCATCAAATGACGTATCATATAATGCTTCCGGATTTGCATCATGTGTTGTGCCCATCCACTGCGGAACATCATTAGCATCTCGATTTCCAAAATAGGCAAATGTAGATCCTGAAGCATCACCATGACGGCCGCCATCTTCCTGGCTGGATGGATCTGCTTCATACGATAAGTATTTATCATCTACGTAACCGGCTGGCCAGCTGCGGGCACCTTTAGAGTGCCACATATCGCCAAGTTCACCATCTACAGTCAGATATTTGCCCCAACGTTCGCGAGTGTTGTGACAGGTTGCCATACAACCACGGCTTTCAAAATCGGTTATCTCTGTCATCGGCCAAAAGATACCTATCCTATCTTCTCTTATAGCATTGGTTTCATCCGTAATGCTCCACGAGCCGCTCTGATACACTAGCTCTTGGCGCCGAACAGTTTTAGAATCATCAGCCCACCAAGCAGCAATATAGAGATCATCATCTGTGTAAGCAGCCTGCATAAATACTTCCATTGCGGAATTATTTACGCCTTCAACTGTCATACGGATCGTATCGATTTGAGCACTAGCCCAAACAGCATCATCTAGGGCACCATCAAAAACAGGTGCGGTTGCTACTTTGACTGCGGTAAGAACATTACCGACCGCATCAGCATGTTCAGCATTATCCCACATTCCTCTATACAATTCTCCCCATTCGGAAATCGTAGTATCAGAAGATTCAGACCAATCTCCTAAGGTTAGATCTACTGCCCCTTCACCGACTCCATTATCCCGATGACATTTTGTTGCGCATGAATTCGGCATATTGTATGCAAGGGTTTTCGAAGGTGAAATAGCCTCAAAAGTATGTGATCGAATGTCGTATTTAATGGCAGACTTAATGCTCAATGGCATATGACATTCTACACAATTACTTGCTCCTGTACCTTCAGGGTCGTAAGGATGTTTCGTATGCTTCTGCACAACCGCTGATATTGCAGATAAATGAGTATCGTAGTCTGCAATCATTTCTTTCGTTAATGCTTCAAATTCTCCGTGAGATGCATGACAAGCAAGACAGAGTGTGTTGTCATCACTAGCAGTTGGGATCTCCAGATCAGGAACATAATCACCATCAGTATCTTCCCAAATACTCTCAACAATTTGATGCTCCAAATTGTTATGTACATCATGGCATTCATAACACGTCACCTGATGGTAAGCAAATGTCGGCTTTGCACTTTCGTAGAGATCAAAATACTGTTGGTGGTGTTTACTGGAATTTGTTACATCCTCCGATGCATCTGAATCGCCGTAATAGCCGCCATGATCTACATAGTAATCAGCCCAAACATCACCTACATCCCAATCTTCTAAATTCGCATCGTCAAATGGGAAATGGAAAGTTTCGTTAGGATAACTTGAACCGCGGGAGTGACAAAATCCGCACATATCATTCGCCTGCTGACTTGTTAGGTCAGACGGGTTTATAATATCAGTTGCAAGAGCGGAAGTGCTATGAGTAGAACCAGGACCGTGACATCTTTCACAACCTGTATTCATCAAATCAAGCGTCCCGTCACCATCAACATCGTACACAGAAACGCCGATGTCACTTGCTCCGGCATCGGGAGCATCAGCTATCCATTCTCCCTCTGCTGTTTCAGTCATTACCGTATGATCAAAGTGACAACCTACACATTGCTTCTCAAAATTCCGTTTTTGTGTATTCGCAGAAGCAACTATGTCTGCAATCGTTACAGTAGCTGCACTGAATAGAGGCGTGTAATCTCCGTTTGCTGGATCTGTGTACCACGCTTCAGGATGGTAACCCACATATTCATGAGTGACTTCGTTATACTGAACTGGCGACACATAGTGGCTGACTGTTTCACCTGCGTTTAAAATAGGAACTTTCACTATGTAGCGCTGCTTATACAACCCGCTACCACCATAGGTAAGATATACTGGTAAGGTAATATCACCTATAGTTACTGTATATTGATCATTACCGCTGTCATAACCCAGAACTGGCGCATTTGATCCATAATCTGAAAACGACGATGTTATAGATGCGTCTGATAAACTCAAACCATCTTTAAAATCGTCAATCCCATTTTGATCCGCATCAGCTACAATGCCATATAAATCCACCATGGAGTTAGCACCTATAGGAACACTAAATCCGTTGGCATGCATGGTTGTTCGCCAGCCGGTTGCATCCGTTGCAACGGAACCGTTGTGACATACCAGACATGCTTCA